>Ga0181464_1001853_pt1 | contig 10629 bp, 11 predicted proteins | sample InSIn2gowninarea_FD_119074 | JGI IMG/M metagenome (GOLD analysis project Ga0181464, IMG submission 119074) | Clean room microbial communities from NASA Spacecraft Assembly Facility at Jet Propulsion Laboratory, Pasadena, California, USA -... ...
GCACATAAATTATCTATCATTATATTGCCCTCCAGCCATTAATTAAATCTTTGCCTAAAAGTTCTTTAACTAGTAGCTACTCTAACTATCAACTGTCCGCAGTCAAATTAGCAAATCAAAGCCAAGTTTACAGTCCTCTAGTTAGAAGTTCTTACAAATTGTCTGCCCAGCACTACCAGCAATTGCAGCAACTTCTAGTTAGTGAGATTGGTCCTATTGCTGCAATTATGATTAAAAAAGCTACAGACTATGCCGTAAATGAGCAAGATTTTGTAGAAAACATATTAATTTATCTACCTGCTGATAAAACTGCCCAATTTCGTCAGCAAATACAACTCATCCTCCAACCTCATGCTCAAATTTCACCAGCACTAGCGCCAGCGATCGCCCCAACTTTGCTTAATTTACCTACTCAAGTTGTAGAGTCAGACTTTATAAAATTTTGCGAACAAGAGTTAGCAAAACTAATCGGACCTATTGCTAGATTAATTGTCCGACAAACTTTAGCTGGTGAGCCAAGTTTATCTAAAACTCAGTTAATTGAGAATTTAGCAACACACTTGCCAAATTCTCAACTATACAAAGCTTTTTGCCAGTCGGTACAAAATTATTTATAAACGAACTTATCCGTAGGGTTGCAGCAATTATTATTTACTTTGCTAGTAAGTTCATCGCCATTACTAAGCTTGTTTTCATCCGATTGAAAGCGATCGCAATTTTACCAATTTCATCACTTGATGTTTGTTCAAAGTCTGCGTCCATATTGCCCATACTGACATCATTAGCAACTTTCGCTATTTGGTTTAGTGGACGGATTACAGTCTGCGTGAGTAAAAAATTGATTACTAACATCACCACCGCAAGCGCAGAAGAAACAATTCCCATCAATACCAAAAAGTCTTTACGAGTATTATCAACTACATCACTTGCTGGGACAGAAATTATTTGAGCGCCCACGATTTGATGTAGTTTCCAACCAAATCCATTGGTACTACCGTAAGTTGTCAACTGGCTTTTGGGAGCCGCTTCGGGGGTGCTATGACAGCGCAGGCAAGTTTGTTTGGCGATCGCAATTGGACGAGCAATATAAAATAGATTCCCGGCGGGGGCGGCGCGATAACCTGATAACTCTTTAAGGGTGGGATTATTTTGAAAGCGCTCTACTAATTGAGTTTCAAATTTATCTGCCCGATCTCGGAGATTAGTCGGATTGAGAGTGGCTTCTTTGTAAAAAAATTCGGCGTATTCTGGATTTTTGCGTAGGTCTTCAAATACTTCCCTCGCCGAGTATCCAGGCACAGTTTGCGGTAAAAATTCTGTTTCTGTTTCCAATCGCGGTGCTAATTCTGGGTTAACTTGAGCGAGAGTGTATTGCCTAACCGAAAGCATTGTTTGCATTAGTAGCGTTGCTCTTTGGGTTACTTGCTGTTCTGTATTTTGGTTTATCAGCGTAGAAAAGGCGATTCCACTAAAAATAACTGTTATTAGAAAAACTACAAGCAACAATATATTAAACTTTTTGCTGAGTTTGAAGTTTTTAAGCATTGCTATTTTAAAAACCCTTTTAATAGATGATACAAATACTACATCTTTGTAAAGCAGCAATCCGCATAATTTTAAAAATTGAGTATGACTCCACGCCGTTTATTTTTAGCTCAAATTCTTTTACTTGTAGCAAGTTGTACGCGCCTCAAGTCCCCTCAAATCAACTTAAAGAAATTAATTGTTGGAGTTATTGCCTATGGAGAAGGCGTACAGTCTGTAGAGCAATATCAAAGTTTTATTAATTATTTAGAAACTCAAACTAAAACTCTAATTGAGTTAGAACCTGCTTACAATGAAGTCCAGGCAATCAAGCAAATTCAACGTCAAGCTTGGTCGCTTGTATTTGCCCCACCAGGTTTAGCCGCGATCGCTATATCGAAAGCAAATTATATCTCTTTATTTCCACTCCAAGGGCGTACTAGTCGCCGCTCTTTGATAGTAGTGTTGGCAACTAGCAATATCCACAATTTAACTAATTTAAATGGCAAAATTATTGCTTTAGGGCAACCCGGTTCCGCTACGAGCTATTATGTCCCTTTATACACTCTTTACGGTACAACCCCTGCGGAAGTAAGGATTTCTCCCACGCCTAAAACAACTTTAGATTGGTTAGCTAAAAAAGAGGTGGCGGCGGGAGCTTTATCTGAAGATGAGTTTGAGCGCTATAAAACTGAGTTCGATCTAAATATATTTAAGATTTTAACTACTAGTTTGAGAGTGCCATCGGGATCTGTATTAATTAGCCCTAATGTAGAACCCAATCAGCGCCAATTCATCCAACAAGTTATGAGTGCGGCTTTACCGGAAATGGTACAACAAGCTGGGTATGTACCAGAAGTCAGACCGCCAGAATATAAAACTTTAATTAATTTTATTGAGAAAGTTAAACCGATTGAAGCGCGAATTAATCAAAAGCCTGCGCCTTTATACTAAATAAGGGGAAGAAAGTTCGTTGAGATGAGAGCTAACATTGAATCTGAGGGCAATATAATGATAGATAATTTATGTGCGGAAGATTTACTTTAAGCCAGTCAACTGATGTGATCGCATCAGCGTTTAATTTAACCCAAATCCCCCCCCTAGAACTGCGTTACAATATAGCACCTACACAGCCAATACCAGCTATATTATCCGTACCCAAACAAGGCAACGAATTACAAATGCTTCGTTGGGGCTTAATTCCTTCTTGGGCAAAAGATCTTAGTATTGGGGCAAAACTAATTAATGCTAGGGCAGAAACAGTAAGCGAAAAACCCTCATTTAAATCTGCTTTTAAGCGGCGACGATGTTTGATAATTGCCGATGGTTTCTATGAATGGCAACGTCAAGAAGGGAAAAAACAACCCTACTATTTTCGAGTGCAAAATTCACAACTATTTGCTTTTGCAGGTTTATGGGAACACTGGCAGTCGCCTGACGAACAAATAATTAATTCCTGTACTATTTTAACCACCGAAGCTAACGATTTACTACGTCCTATTCACGATCGTATGCCAGTAATTCTCGATCCAAAATCCTATGATTTATGGCTAGATTCAGAAGTACAAAACCCCGAATTATTACAGCCTCTTTTACACCCTTATCAAGCTAATTTAATGACGAGTTTTGCTGTAAGTAGCAAAGTTAATAATCCTAGAAACAATACTCCAGAATGTATTAATAGTTTGTAGGCTTATTGATTAAGTTTTAAATAGCTTAATAACCAATTAGCTGCCGTGGCACGGCGAGTATGTCTAGGGGTAAATTCCCCTACCTTATAACCCTTAAAACCTAGTTGTTCTTTTAATAACTGTTTGTTTGCTGGAGGAATAGAACGAGTGAGTTTTACCGTAGCTGGGCGGCTTTCTAAAAAGTTTGGCGGCTCTGGATATTCATAACTCCAATCCCCAATAACATTGGTATTAAGCCAAGTTTCTGATTGCCGATCGTACTCGTATCCTAAATAGTGCCACACAAGATGATTAACAGTATCATCATCAATTTCATCATTCAAAATAGCCCAAATTATGTTTGTGTCTAAAACGGGTAAGTTAAGCATAATTTTATTATATAGCTAAGTAATCCTAATTAAATACCAATACCTTAACCTAGGAAGCAAAATAATTAATTTTTTTGATTTAATACTTTATGTATATAACTTAGGAAATATAGTTTTAAATTAGATTTACTTCTACTGGAGGAGATATTAGCCAAAACTGTTGTGACAGACTACTAACAACTACCTTCTTAAGTAAAATTTTCAATAAATTACAAGGGAGCAGTATGAATTTAGGAGATATGTTTAAAGATTTGGTGGGTGATCGCCGTAGAGGAGGCGATCGCAATGATAATGATCGCCGACGCAATTATCGCGACGATGACGATGAGCGTAGATCTAGATACCGCGACGATAATGATGATGATGACGATCGCCGACGCAATTACAGCGATGATGATGACGATTAATTGGGAAAGATACCTAAATTGAGCAAAATTTATAACTTACGGCTGTATAACTGTTACGTTAAAGAAAACTTCTTAGTAACAGTAGTTATACGGCTTTTTAATTACTTTTGCCAGCAATCGTGCAACTATTAACTTAAATTCATGCCAGATTTACCCGTTAAGAGCGACCAATTCAACATCATATTTTGGTATCGCGCAAAGTATAAGGAGTGGGATATCGAATATTAGTCGTACGAGTAGCCAAGCAATTCATCCTGAACGGATGGGTGCAAAATCTGCCTAATGGTATAAAAGCTGTTTTTGAAAGAAATTCGTTTGATATTGAACAAATACTTAGCAGGTGTTGCCAAAGCAACTCAATAGCTTTTAAAGAAGAAACCCCAAAAGGTTGACACAGCTTTGAGATTCGCCATTGGTACGGTAGTAGAGTTTGATTGCGCTAAAATAGAATTCCGAAAATATTCAATCAAAACCCAATATTTTGTTCATGCATTTAAACTTTTATTATTTCGCTAATCTCTAAAATAATAGTATTGCGATCGCACTTTACCCAAAACTTAGGAATTACTCGCCATGCACAATCACTTATCTAATACTCATATTGAAACTTCTCATACCTTGATAACTCCCGAACAAATTAGAAAAGTTTTACCTATAAATGCTCAACTAGAAAAAAGTATTTTGAAGTTCCGGCAGGAAATTGAGAGAATTTTAGAATTTCAAGATAGCAGAAAATTCATAGTAGTAGGACCTTGTTCTATTCACGATACCAAAGCGGCAGAAGAATACGCACACAAGCTCAAGCTTCTAGCCGAAAAAGTTGAAGATAAACTCTTGCTAATCATGAGAGTGTATTTTGAAAAGCCACGTACAACCGTTGGCTGGAAAGGATTAATCAACGATCCTGATATGGATGATTCTTTCCAAATTGAAAAAGGGTTATTGACGGCGCGACGACTGCTAATCAAACTTGCAGAATTAGGACTGCCTACTGCTACTGAAGCTCTCGATCCAATCATACCTCAATACATTGGCGAATTAATTTCTTGGTCAGCAATTGGAGCGCGTACCACGGAGTCCCAAACTCATAGAGAAATGGCAAGCGGCTTATCTATGCCAGTAGGTTTTAAGAATGGTACGGATGGCAGTATTAAAGTAGCTTTGAATGCTTTGGAATCAGCTAAAACTCCTCACAATTTTCTAGGTATTAATCATAAAGGGCAAGTAAGTAGTTTTAAAACTAAAGGCAATGCTTACGGTCATATTATCTTACGCGGCGGTGGTAACAAGTCTAATTTTGAAGCAGAAAGTGTTAAAGATGCTGAAGAAAAATTAAAGCAAGCAAATTTACCGCCGAGAATTGTGATTGATTGCAGTCATGGCAACTCAAACAAAGACTACAAATTACAACCTACAGTTTTTGAGAACATAATTCAGCAAGTTGTAGAAGGTAATACTTCTATCGTTGGCATGATGTTAGAATCCAATTTACACGAAGGAAGTCAATCAATTCCTAGCGATCTACATCAGCTAAAATATGGCGTTTCTGTGACGGATAAATGTATTAACTGGGCGGAAACCGAACAAATTATTTTATCAGCTTATGAGCAAATGAAGTAAATGTTTAAAGGGATGCGATCGCACCATTGCGGCGGCGATCGCCTGCACCGGTAATTATGCCTTCAAACTCCATCGCTGTATGCACTCCACCAAAAAACATATTTTGCCGATCCCACAAAATTAGTTGATCTTCTGTTAAGTTGGCTCCTGTTATACTTAATCCTGGTTCTATATTTAATACATTATTTTCCCAGTGAATGCGAGGGCTATTTACAGCCAAATCTACGGGCATTTTAAAATCAATTATATTAGATATTACTTGTAAAATGGCGGTTCTAATTCGGTTAGAACCGCCGGAACCTAAAGCAATTTCTGGCTGATTATTTTTAAGGACAATTGTGGGAGACATCATCGAAGAAATCCTGACATTTTCTTGCCATTGATGAAATCCGTAAGGATTCAAATCTTCTTCTCCTAGCATATTATTCATCATTATGCCTGTACCAGGAATTACATAACCGCAACCTTCACCATGAGAAGTAGTGGTACTTGCAGCATTACCTTCCGCATCGATAACGCTAATATAAGTAGTGCTTCCCCATTTATTTACAGAATCAGTCAATTGCTGTGTATATTGAGCGACGTGTTCGGCAGATAAAAAGCTTTGTTCAATATTTTCTTGATAAATACTACTGTTATATTTATCTTTTCTAGCAGCATTTGTTAGCCGCATTACTTCTGTGAGTATTTGCAAGTGTTCGGGACTACCAAATCCAATATTAATTAAATTTATTTTTGCTAATAATTCCAAAGCAAAAGCGATTAATATGCCGCCAGAACTCGGAGAAGGGTTAGTTAACAACAGGTTATTTCTATAATTTATTACTAAGGGCTGCCGCTCGATAACTTGGTAACTTTTCAAGTCCTCTAAAGTTAAATAGCCGCCATATTCTTGACAATCTTTTACTAATTTGTGGGCGATGTCACCTTGATAAAAATTTTCTACTCCTACCTCTACCAAATAAGCTAAAGTATTAGCAAAATCTTTCATAAAGAAAGTTTCGCCAGTTTTAAGCATTTGCCCATTTGGTGCATAGACATTCTTCATTTCTGGCGCAGCAAAGATAATCGGTTTGAGAATACTTGCAGAGTAATGTTGAAACTCCTCTAGTTTTACGCCATTTTTTGCATAGTAAATGGCAGGTTCTGCTACGACTTTAAAAGGTAATCTCCCCAACTTGTTGTGTACGTGAAAAATACCGCCAATATTTCCCGGTACAGCCATCGAACCTAAACCAATATGAAATTCTTGAATTACATTGCCAAAGTTAATGTCAACAGGATAAAAATTGGGGTTGGTTTGTAGCTTTTTAGAGCGCGGAGTCTGAGAGAAAAAATCAAATAAAATATTCTCATTTTTTTGAGTGTGAGCCAACAAAAAGCCTCCACCTGCCGCCGATGTTAGGGTAGACTCCGTTACAAAAGATGCTAAAACTGCCGCCGCCGCCGCATCAAAAGCATTGCCTCCTAGCTGCAACATTTCTATTCCTGCGGCAGCCGTTTTTTGATTGCCAGCCGCAATTGTACCGCGAGTAGGCTTGAGCATAAATTAACGATTACTACTAACAAACTTATCTAACCTATCCATACCTTTCTCAATTGAGGTCATGTCAGTAGCATAAGATAAACGGATATGGTCGTCTGCACCAAAAGCTACACCAGGAATTGCCGCTACTTGTTGACTGTCTAAAAGTTGTTTGCAAAATTCTAAAGAAGTTAACCCCGTTTTACTGATATTAACGAACATATAAAATGCACCATCAGGTTTAGCACAAGTAAGTTCGGGAATATCGTTGAGGCGGTTTAACATTACCTTACGCCGTTCTATAAAAGCTTGACGCATTTGTTCGACACAATCTTGAGAACTTTGCAACGCCGCAATCGCGCCATACTGAGCAAAGGTACATACATTTGATGTGCTATGTCCTTGAATTGTACTAACGGCTTTAATTATTTCTGTCGAGCCTGCCAAGTAGCCAATCCGCCAACCCGTCATAGAGTAGGCTTTAGCAAATCCGCTACTAATTAAAGTGCGATCGCATATTTCTTTCCCCAAGGAGGCAATACTAATATGTTGCACCCCATCGTAGATAATTTTTTCGTAAATTTCATCAGAAACAACTAAAATATCTCGTTTTACGACAACTTCCGCGATCGCCTCAATTTCTGACGGTGTATACACAACACCTGTAGGGTTAGAAGGAGAATTAAGGATAAGTAACTTAGTTTTGGGTGTAATTGCTAAATCTAATTGCTCTGGAGTGATTTTATAACCAGTAGCCGCCGTATTCACAATAACGGGTATTCCGGCGGCGAGTTTGACCATTTCGGGATAACTCAGCCAGTAAGGAGCGGGGATAATTACCTCATCTCCTACTTCTATCAGCGCCATCATGAGGTTAAACAAGCTGTGTTTACCGCCATTGGTGACAATGATATTTTCCGTTTGGTAGTCGAGATTATTGTCCGTTTTTAACTTTTGGGCGATCGCACGTCTTAGCGCAGGTTCTCCCGCCGCCGCGCCGTACTTGGTTTTGCCTTCGTCCAAAGCTTTTTTTGCTGCGGCTTTAATATGTTCTGGAGTGTCAAAATCTGGTTCTCCAGCGCTAAAACTATAAACATCAATTCCCTCTGCCTTCATCGCCTTGGCTTTGGCGGCGATTTCTAAAGTTATTGACGGCGTTACCTCACCTACTCTTGCTGCCAGCTTCATATCTGCTTTACTGATGGCGTATTTCTAATTTATTTAGGATAGCCCAGAGTTGCTATCGGAGTTTGTGTTTTTTACTGCGGTAATTAACGAAAGCTTAACCACCTAGCTCGATCGCAACAATCAAAGCTTTGGCAAAAAATAGCAAAAGTTACTATGCTCACGCAGAAAAATTAGGCAACTGGATATAAAGAGTAAGTTTTTTTACCCAAAAAGCAGTCACATTTTCAGAGGTTTTGGGCGGTGATACTTGTAGGTTCTACGGTTACACCTAAATGGATTTGCTGCTCTACGTCCGCAAACTTTTGTTGTGCTAGTCGCTCAGGAGCAATTAAGGACACGACAATTCCAACGATAAAAGAAAGGGGAATTGTAATTAGTCCAGGATTTTTTAGCGCAAAGAAGGCAGAATCATGCTTGAGAACATCAATTTGGATAGCTGGCGATAGATAAATTAGCACTAGTGCTGAAATAGTGCCTACTAGCATACTGGCAACGGCGCCATTAGTTGTAAACCGCCGCCAAAGCATGGATAGTAGCAAAGCGGGAAAGTTGGCACTAGCAGCGATCGCAAATGCCAAACCTACCATGTAAGCAACATTTTCTCCTTTGAAGATAATACCGAGCGCGATCGCAATCGCGCCTAGTAGAACTGTGGCACCCCGCGCCACTTTTAGCTGTTCTGATTCGTTAGCATGACCGCCACGAAATACATTTACCCATAAGTCATGAGATAATGCTGCTGCTCCAGAAAGAGTTAACCCAGCCACAACCGCTAAAATAGTTGCAAAGGAAACGGCAGCAATAAAACCTAAAAAGGCTCCGCCGCCCAAGACTTCGGCTAACATCGGCGCTGCCATGTTGCCGCCTGGATCGATGTTTTTGATATCATCTTGACCGATAAATACCATCGCCCCAAAGCCCAAAACGAAAGTTAGTAAGTAGAAAAAGCCAATAAAAGCAGTAGCGTAAGTAACGGAGTTCCGCGCCGCTTTTGCGTCTGGTACTGTGTAGAAGCGCATGAGAATGTGAGGCAATCCCGCAGTTCCAAACATTAAGGACATACCCAAAGAAATAGCATTCCAGGGGTCAGATACTAATTTACCTGGGGCAAGGACATCAGCGTTGTACTTGACTGCGGCGGCATTAAATAGCGCTAAAGGGTTAAAGCTAAATTGGGCTAATACCAAAATCGCCATTAGTATCGCGCCACCTAAAAGCAAAATTGCTTTGATAATTTGCACCCAAGTAGTAGCAATCATGCCGCCAAAAATGACGTAGGCAAGCATCACAAAACCTACTAACATCACAGCTATTTCGTAATCTAGTCCAAATAGCAGCTTAATTAGGTTGCCAGCGCCTACCATTTGGGCAATTAGGTAAAAACTAATTACTGCAAGCGTACCAATTGCCGCCGCAATTCTGACAGGCTTTTGCTTAAGGCGATAAGCTACGACATCAGCAAAAGTGTATTTGCCTAAGTTGCGTAGCGGTTCGGCAATCAAAAACATGACAATAGGCCAGCCGACCAAAAAGCCGATAGAGTAAATTAAGCCATCAAAGCCATTAAGCGCTACTAACCCAGTAATACCTAAAAAACTTGCAGCGCTCATAAAGTCGCCAGCTAAAGCAAGTCCATTTTGAAAGCCATTAATATTGCCTCCCGCCGTATAAAATTCTGCCGTGCTTCGAGTGCGCCTTGCTGCCCAGTACGTGATACCCAAGGAACTAACAACAAATAATAGGAAAAATGCGATCGCTAGAGGGTTAAATTGTCCGAGACTTGTATTCATTTTTGTAAAATCCGCGCAATTTTTTCGTCATAGTTATTGTTCGCCCAGCGCACGTATACAAAAATTAGTACCCACGCAGAGACAATTACTAAAGCCCCAAGCAAGATACCCAAGCTTAGTCCTGGTGCTATCAGTGACCCCATTAAAGGTTTATTGAAGGCAATTAGTAAGATAAACCCGAAGTAGATAAACATCATGGTACTTGTCAGCAATAATGCTATCCGCCAACGTGCGGCAGCAAGAACGGCTAATGCTTTTGCGCGATCGTCCATAAAATTAAGGCAAAGGTTAAAGAAAAAGGAAAATTTTAACCCTTTAACCTTTGATACATTGCTTCAACCCAAATAGACGTTTTAGGGAAAATATGTAGTAAATTTTAATAAATTTGAGTACATATCATATTTGTAACCACCGCCGCAAGTCTATATGTAATCGTTCAACTAAGTTTTTTTATTAAGTTCTCTACTCGTTCTTTTACTTCTTCGCGGACTCGGCGAAATGTGTCTATCGGTTGCC
>Ga0181464_1001854_pt1 | contig 10624 bp, 9 predicted proteins | sample InSIn2gowninarea_FD_119074 | JGI IMG/M metagenome (GOLD analysis project Ga0181464, IMG submission 119074) | Clean room microbial communities from NASA Spacecraft Assembly Facility at Jet Propulsion Laboratory, Pasadena, California, USA -... ...
TTTTTTGTATATTATGAATAATTGTATGCATACTATGCACATATATTATTTTTTTCATAATTCCAAAAAAATAAAAAAGTTATTAAATAAATAAAAAAACCTACTATTTAAAAAATATAATTTCAAGACCATACCCATCATGTTCGTCAAGCATAATTGGACCTAAATTAAAATATTTTTTTAAATATTTTTGGTTAAAGACACCTAAAATACTAGATATTGTGCATGATATTTTCTTGTATTTGTTTCATGAATATTTTATTTTTTATTAATTTTTATCAGCCATGATTATCGTTTCAAAAAATTCTCATGTTCGGTAAACATAATTTGAATAAAACTTATCAGTTTTAATTTATTTTTTATTTAACTTGTGAAGAATTGTATGCAAATTGTGCACATATATGTTTTATTCATAATTCCAAAAAAACAAAAGTTATTAAACAAATACAAAAACCTAGCAGTTCATAAGACTTCCTTTAAAGTGGGACTCATCTTCTTGCACTTACCCTTTTTACTATAGTGAATTGGTCTAGAGAATTACAAAATATGGAGAGTATATCTATCTTGAAGTTCTTGAGCAAATTAATAATCTCCCCTTTTGTAACACCACTATCATTTTTTGATTTATTTTCTCTTACCACCCCTGTAGCTTTGACAACCTTGCCCTTCCTCATTATGGCTCTTGAGTACTTTTGATACATGCTCTTAATATATATCATCAAAACTAAGCTTAAATATATATCCTCCTAACATTAAATTTAATGCATCTAAACATTTATCCATTATGCATTTAATAAATATTACCTTCAACATATCTTCTAGCATGGTAGAGTGTTTGGAATGTTGGAGGCTAAATTGAAACTTCTCTAAATAATCTTTTAATGTCTCTTCTTCTTTTTGCTACATCTACAAAACTTCATCTTTTATTTCTCTCCCTCTGCAATAGTCTCGATATTTATTCAATAATTCTATCTTCATGTCATTCCATGTGGCAATTCCTTTATTTCCAATTACCATAAACCATCTTAGAGCTTAAGATTTGCATGTTGAAGGAAATAATTTGAGTTTGTGTACATCCATAGTATAATCATATATTCTGCATAATAAATCAAACTCAAAAAAGAATACACCAAGTTCTTCATTTGGATTTTTTAAAAATGTGGCAAATATTGCATGAGGGATGGATTTGATCCTAGTCTCATCAGTAAAAGGATTGATAGGAAATCAAAATATAGCTTAGTTATTATCTCCAATGATATTATTATCTTCTTCCTCAAAGATATGATCTATTGAATCTATTTCTTTGATTCTTTCCTCTCTTGAGGTATTTTGATTTTTGCTGACAGATTCTTCTAGTGGAGTTTGGACATGGTTTTCTATCTCTTGATTCTTAACAAATCATCCTTTAGCATATCTTTCTTCGGGTGGATACATGCACTATCTTAACAAAATAAATATGTTTTAACCATAAATGCATAGGGATCTAGAGAGGAAATGTTGACCTTTTCTCTGTAACTCCTCTATATTATGGTCTACCCAAGATACAAACTCTACTACTTAAATACCTTCCCCAACAATGATGCCAAAATGATAGAGCATTTATATATATTGTCAATCTAGGAAGGGAGCTTATGAAGGGTTATGCAATATATATGCATAATAGAGTTATCTTCGAGGGATGCCTACTACCTTATCTCTAGTCCCAAATAATGCATGTGGGGATTTTATATTATTAAGAGAGATTGTAAATAGGAAGGGTAATAAATTAAAATGACATTAAAATAGGAATTTAATAGTAATAGGGTATCCTAGTGATAATAGGAAATAATGGTTATAGGAAAAATTGATAATGTTAACAAGAAAATTGAAACATACCACACTAATGATTTTACAAACATATGAAGGAAAAGAACTTCTAGCAGTTTACTTTCAAAGAAATAAACACTACCATCCATTCATCTATCAAGCATGTTAATCTATCAACAAAACTACTAAAGCTATAAACTAACTAAATCTATAAATTGATTGAATTTATAAATTAATTGAATCTATAAATAGAAAAAGTATTCACTTTTAACAACAAATTGGGGGCCTTTCCTATCTTCTTACAAAGGAATGAATCAAATTTTCTATAATAGTACTTCACAAAGCTCAACAAAAAATAGAAAACATGAATAGTACCATTTATTCCAATTGAACGATGTCTTCATAATCTAGCAAAACCTAGAACTTGCATAGAAAATCAATCTAACTCCCTAACATTTCTACTATTCAAAATATATATGTCTGATTACAACTACTACCATAAATCTCATATATGAATCAAATACCATATTAAATCATGAGTATTCTAAATGCAAAATATGAAACATGGGATAGTAGGCTATTAGTCCTAAACCAACTTAGGCATTATCATCCTCCTAATCTTATTTGATAATGGTCAAGTATCATATAGATACATAGGTGACATCTCTGTTGCACCACTCAATCTTCAACCATGGTTCTCTTCTAACCTTCATCTTCAATCAATAATGAATACAAATTGTGGTAGTATAAAATGCTTCTAAGTAACCAATCTCCAACATGTGAACCTATTTCCAAAGCCTCAAGACACATTGGCAGGTTAATTTATCAAGCACATAGTTTAGATACTTATATCTAACTTAATACTCCATTATTCACTTGACATGTATGGAAATGGGATGAAGGATGATCTAAAGAGGGAAATAAGATGGTACCAAAGTATTTAAAACATATGCAAATTTAGGACTCATCAACCATATAAACAAATGTATCCTTCTATTAAGAAAAATATCAAAAGTGGAGATAGTTACAAAAGTAATTTTTCTTTTCAATATCTTGCATATAATTTGATTGTATTTTTATCTGCCCTAACCCCAAAATCCACTTGTATGGACTTAAGCCCACTTTCTCTTGCAACAATCCCAAAACTACATGTGGATAGATCAAGCCCATTTTTTCTCATAATAACCCTAAAATTACATATGGATAGATCGAACTTATTTTCGCTTGCAACAATCCCAAAACTACATGTGGATAGATCAAACCTATTTTTTCCTATGAAAATCCTAAAATACCACCCAAATGGGCTTAACCTTATTTTGTCTTATGATAACCCCAACATCCACCTTGATGGGTTTGTCCTTATTTTTACTTATGATAACCCCAAAATCCACCTAGATGAGCCCAAACCTATTTTTTTCTATGACATCCTCAAAAGCCCACTCATATGAGTACAGACCACCCAAGTTTGCCTATGATATTCCCAAAATCCACTTAGATGGAATCAAGCCCATTTTTGCACTTGATAATCCTAAAAACTAACCCAAATAGGCTTGATCCCATTTTCATGTATAAAATCCCTAATAACCAACCTAGATGGGAAATTCTTCATTTTTAGCCATGATGATTCCACTATCCACCTAGATGAGGTTGAATTCATTTTTTATGCTAATCAATCCCAAACACCCACCTATATGGAATCAATCCTATTTTTCCAAGGAAACCCCAAAACCCACTCAAATAAGCTTGATCATATTTTCTACATGTGAAAATCCTAAAACCCACCTAGATAAGCCCAACCCTATTTTTTATGAATGACCACCATAAAATCCACTCATAGGAGGTCATGTTCTTTTTCACCCGTGATAACCCCAAAATCCTCTCAGATGTGTCCATATCATCCTTTACCTATAAAAACCCCAAAATTGTACATGGATGTGTTAAGGCCCATTATGGCCCATGGAAATCCCAAAATAACATGTGCCCAAAACCTAACCAGATGGCCCCTATCCCATGTTTGCCCATGAAAACCTAAAAATCCACTCAAATTGAACTGGCCCTAATCTAAATTGGATCATATTAAGTTGATATCTATAGGAATAGTACTCATACTAGAGGTATTTGTGCTTAGAAATTAGTTTAAGACTAAAATTTGGAGGTGATTGGTGATAAAAACCATGTTGTTAACATTGTGAAATCTATTATTCTTAGGGTACCAAGAATATGTATTATGATGAGTTAGTAGTGGAATTTGAAGGGGCATCGATATTTTAGGTAGTTGAGTGGTTCAATATCATCAAATGACATCTTGGAGATATTTCTAGTCTTATTTAAAGATGTGCTACTCTCTTGATTCATCAATCTTAGGTTAGATATTTTTAGGATTTTGGCAATTATAAAGATTTGAAGGAAGACCAAGAGTCATTATAGAATTTTTTATACATCTAAAATTGTTCTTCTTACTGTAGAATATTGTAGTAGTGTTGTCGGAGATGGTATTACCATTATTTTGATAGTATTTCTCTATACATATGTAATTTTGTAATTTCCATAGATAATGAGAAGAGAAGGCTCCAATTCCATTCAGGATTAGCCCACATTGGGTGAACCAAGGTAAATCATTATGTTTATATTGTTGTATGTGATTGAGATTATTAATTTATAGTTTTACAATATGTAATTTTAATATTATATGAAATTTGATGGATCTCATAATGGTGAATATTTATTTTTATCAAATCTATAAGTGAGGATTCGAGAATGCTATAAGCATTTGATGATTATGGATCACATGGTATTAGACTATTTCTACTTTGCTTGGGGTTTAAGTTAAATATCCTAAAACTTTAATGAAGTACATGGGAGGTTTACATAGTCATTTACAAAATATTATCATGTTGTTTAATCCTACTAATATTGATCAAGTGTGTGTGCAAGTGTAATATTTAGAGGAGGATGGTAAAGCAAGGAGATATTATGATGAATCCAATAAGGCTTCTAATTCAAGGGGATCATAAGATAAAGGTAAAGGTACGAAAGAAAATAAGAGCATTCATACTTAAAAAAAAAAAAAAATTAAAAATGATAAGTGTAGGTCAAATTATGCTTACCGAGCATGAGCAATTTTTGAAATGATAATCACAGTTAATAAAAAATTAATAAAAAAAATTCATAAAACAATTATGAAAAAATATCCTCCATAATATTTATTATCTTAGGTATCTTTACCCAAATTAATTTTAAAATATATTTTAATTTAGCTCCAATTATGCTTACTAGACATAATGGGGGTATGGTCTTGAAAGTGTATTTTTTAAACAGTGGCTTTTAAACATGCCTACCAAATATTAATTTCTATCATCTAGGTATTATAATAAATCACATATTTGAAAACTAGACTTTGAGAACTACATTTTTACATAAGTAATATTTTTCAAGAATTTGAATCTAAGCACTTCAAATTTTAAGATCAGTATGAGCAAACCTAAAACTCAAGAAAAATGCTTCCACTTTTTGGCCAAAAGTGGGACTCAACTTCTTGCACTAACACAAAAATAGAGAGGAAGCTGAAAAGCTCTTATCTATTTATTGTATCAAATGTGTAAAATGACATGCTCAAAAGGAATGTCCTTTGAGTAACACAAAGTATGCAGCATCTGTTAGGATTCTCATAAAATAGATAACTACCCAATATTTCCTCAAATCAAGAATATTTATCATCTTGGCTTTAAGGAATATGAGGATGTCGATATGAAAAATCATAAGAGATTTTGTGGATGGTATCTTCCATAACAAATACCATGGAATTAGCTAGAAATCTAGTACACTAGAAATACAAAGTAAGGGAAATACAATGGATCTTACCAATGAAGGAAAACATTTTTCTAGCAACCCATGTAGCTAAAAGTAGGATATGTGCCATACAATCAACAAGAATTTTTCTTGCAAATGCCACAAAAAATTTAGCATCCCATGCAACAACCTTTTTATCAGTAACATCAATTGTTACCACCTACTACACTTCCTCCTACACCACATCAACAAATGATTCAAGCTCCTCAAAAATCATAGAAACAACAACAACATACGCCTCCAATTCAATTATCAACTCAGCCACTTATAAATCCAAATAATAACATAGGCACTTTGGTATATTATGCTCAAGATAATTAGACATATGTTGTAAATGTTGTAGAAACAAGATTAAGAAGAATATTCCAAGATACTGTACAACTAATAATAGAAGTAGAATAGGAAGGAACTATTGACACATAAGGACATCACTTATAGAAGCTAATTCAAGAGCAACCCTATCAAGGTAATTCTCCAACCTTTCCTGAACAATTGGAATAATATGTCCCAACTAAAAATGATGAGCAACTAAGATTTGATATAATGAATGAGCTAAAAAATATGTGTCAAGATACCTCTTCTTCAATAATTAAAATATATAACTAAATATGCAAAAGTATTCAAAGAGGTGTGCACCAAAAGACCAAGAAGGAAGAAGCAAGAGCCCAAGATAATACATGTTGTAGGGAAACTAGTTGAGCTCATTCTAGGAAAGTTGATAGTCCCAAAATATGCTAATATAGAAAGCCATGTTATCATAATTACTATTGGATACCATAAGATTTCAAATGTACTAGCTGATTTGGGAGCTACCATAAATATCATTACATTTGAAACAATGACTAGAATTGGATTCACTAAGGTGATACCTACTAGCACATTGTACCCCATGGCATAGTTGAGGATATTCTTGTAGTAGTGAATTCATGGGAATACCAATGGACATCATGGTTGTAAATATAAAATCCAATATGGAAGATACCCCATAACACTTGGAAGGCCATGGTTAGTAATAGAATATGCCTACATTGAGTGCCAGACAGGGAATATGTCAATTTCTAATGGTGAGACTAAGAAAAATATTATCATTTATTCTCTAGCAAATCCAATGAATATAGAGATTCCATTGAGGGATGAGCATACTGACAATGAAAATTCAATAGTGCATAAAATCAAATTAGATCAAAGATCCTACATACAAAAAAATGATGAAGATGAAGTGTTAGAATGGAACATGAATGATATCCCTTGTTTACATGGAGATAATTATGTCATCCAATCATTCCAATATTCAGAAGAGCTAGATGAAGAGCCTTATTTGATGAAATAATAAGAAGAAACCTTACTAGAAAGGATAACAAAAATTCTTCCAAGAAAAGACCTAAACATGAATAACTCATTATCATTTGAAGAAGAGAAAAGATTGTTGGATGTGTTAATTAAGCATAACACTGCATTTGCATGGACATATGAGGATATGCAAGGGATCATCCCTTAGGTGTGTACACATCATATTTATATGCACAAAGAATATAGGCCAATTAAATAGTTACCAATAAGGTTAAACCCTACAATGAAAGAAATAATGAAAGAAGAAATACAAAAACTACTACATGTTAGTTTAATCCACCCTATATATGACAATGAGTGGGTGTCACCCTTAGTAGTTGTACCTAAGAAGAATGGGAAATGGTGGATATGTATTGATTATAGGGATCTAAACAAAGTAATAAGGAAATATCACTTCCCTCTTCCCTACATAGACCAAGTCTTACATAATCTCTCACGTAAGAAGTGTTATCACCTAAATTTAAATTATGTATTTAAATTAATACATTAGAAAACATGTGATTACACTAATACATATCTATATTAATGTTGTATTAGATATCATTAATATATATCATTAACTTACTATATCCTTGTTTATATAGGTACATCTCGACCTAAGGAGTAGGTCATATTATTATCTATATAAATAGGGATCTAATAGTAAGTCCATATCAGGGACATACATAATCCCATATCTGGTCTTGACTATGGCAATCTTTTAGGTATCTTTTGACATCACCATTTAAGGTTAGGTGTACTTCCTTATGCAAGCATCTTGAAAACTACTGGCTTATATGAATACCAAACTATGATCATTGAGAGTCTATGTAGAGGCATAGAATCAGTTCAAAATGGATCATAATCTAATGAAGACCACTAGCACTCCTTTGTAGATGAAATAGATCACTAGCATTCCTTTTGAGCATAAAGTAGACCGCCTACAACCCTCTCTTTGGATCATCTTGCTCTATGAATTTAGGTGTAGGTTTCATGAGTTGTTGAGGTTTCATCATTATCCTTCATTCATCAATATCAGGTACATTCCATGAGGTAAGTACACAAATTCAATCTTGTTTGATAATGTAATTTCAATTCCAGTTATTTGTTATCTTCTATATTAACTTCTTTGTTGTAAATTGCTATCCATAGCTCAAGTATAGGTGTTTTAGGTCTATTGATAATTTACTTATTTGCATTTCCTAAAATATTTGTAAATATTTAGTGAACTTGACATGAAATACATAAGTAGTTGTGTTAAAACCTTAGGATTTTAGTTAGGACTGATAAGTAATTTAGTGAGTTATTTCAGACATGGATCAACTAAAATTATTCTTACGAAATCTTTCAAGAAGAGATCTTGATGAGCTCTAAGGAGATATTCAACATGATGGACCAGAACCATCTAATGAAGAAGCCAACCATGGTGATAGAAGTAATACTATTTAGGCTACTATTAAGTGTATGCAAAGGTAAATTGACCAACTACCTAGAGGATCAGCTTATCCAAATGATTTGATGGAATTTGGTAGTCCTTTATGTGATGAAATCCATTTTGCATGCCACCACCTAATTACAAAGATCCTAAGTTCTATAAATTTAGCAATGAAGGAGATCCTAGGAGATATTTACAAGGGTTTAAATATGAGTGAGCTCAAAATCAGTGTAGATTCAAGATTATAGGCAAAGTTCTTTCCTCATAGTTTAGAAGGAGAGACTCATGAATGGTTCTACTCCCTACTTGAAAGGTCAGTTACATCATTTAGAGAATTAAGTAACTTATTTCTAGAGTAGTATAAGAATAACATCAAGCATAAAGTCATGGTTTTAGATCTATGTGCTATGAGGCAAGGCAATAATGAAAGTCTTGAAAAGTTTGTTGTATGATTCAAAAAGACTTGGAAACAAATCAAAATGAAGCTCATATAAAAAATAGGTAAACAATATCTTCAAAGATGTTGTCATATTATCTTTATAGGCTCATGTTGTTGATTATATCCATCTAGCATTTTTTGATATGATACATAAGCTATTGGAAAAAGAGAAAATTCTTGTAAAATTAGGGCTTGTTAAATATGGAGATGATGAAAAGCTTAGGGCCAAGGATAAAAATCCACAATCACTAAAGAAAGAAAAATCTATTTATGTAATAGAAAAATCAAATGAAAGAAAAGAAAGAAAATTCATAAAGTTTCCTTTTCCTCCTAGGTTTATATTGAAAGATCTTATGGCAAAGGGACTATTGCAGCCTTTGCCCAAACAAGAGGAAGATGAATCAATAGAAAGGCCAACATGGTGCAAGGAAGATAGATACTATGAATATCATCAAACTAAGGGGCATGCCACTAATGGGTGTGGTGGCCTAAGATATAAGATAGAAAGACTTATAGAGGATATATTTTATGTGTGTCCCACTGAAGTTAAAGATACAGGAAAAGATTAACATATCAATGTAATTTTCCATGAAGAAGTGTGTGCAACACTTACAAGAGGAATACCAAGAGTAGCAACAGATCTCATCACATGTGAAAAGGAGCTTCCTAAAGACCCAAGAAGTTTTGACCTCATTGAGTAACTCAAGAATACATAATCAAAGGTTAGTTTGTTTGAATCACTTCAAATTTTAGAACCTCATAGAGAAATGATGAATCAAATTTTCAAAAATAGTCAGATAGATAGGAATATCTTGATCACTACTTTTGCAAAAAAGGAAAAAATATGGAGTAAAGGAGATATTATTACTTTTCACCCTAGTGAAAAGCCTAGCAAGGATGTGATCAAGTTACATCCACTATTGTTTATTAAAGTGAATATATTTCGAAATATAATTAAGAGATCATTGATAAATGGTGGGTTAGCTTTAAATATAGCCACCACTCACTTTCACAATTTGATCTGGATTTATTACCTCTAAGAGAAGAGACTACCATTTGAGTTAAGGGGTTTGATGGTGTTTCAAAGAAATTTGCAAGAATCATCACACTTCCAATCAAAGTAGGAAACAAGGTACTTCATAACCTCTTTTACATTACAGATGGAAAAATTTATTTCAATTTCATTCTAGGAAGACCTTAGATAGATGATATGGAAGGAGTAGCATCCACTATGCATAGATGTTTCAAGTTTTATTTTGAAGGAAATGTTTACAAAATAGAAGTAGATGAGAAGATGGCCAAGTAGTGTAATTATGTTCTCCATGAGATATTTGGTCATCTCTTACCCGTTCATCTTCTTTCATTAATGATAGAAAATTGACCTAACCATCATGATTATCTCCATGATACGGAACAATACATAATTTATTTTTCTCTATTATTTCCTCCAAAGAGGACTGTCAAAAGTCTTCACAAAGCTTAGAGGAGTGCAAGCGATCCTTTTCTTGAACCTCCTACCATTCATCCAAGTCTCTCTCCAAACTAATGTTGTTGACATTCATAATGGTATATGAACCAAACCTGATATCATTAACGTTGATCTTTTATAATGCTTTTCTATAAATTTGATCATTCTTAGCTAGAATGGCTTCATCTTCTGCATTGTATAGAACAAATATCTCATGGAGAACATAATTACACTACTTGGCCATCTTCTCATCTACTTCTATTTTGTAAACATTTCCTTCAAAATAAAACTTGAAACA
>Ga0181464_1001856_pt1 | contig 10623 bp, 14 predicted proteins | sample InSIn2gowninarea_FD_119074 | JGI IMG/M metagenome (GOLD analysis project Ga0181464, IMG submission 119074) | Clean room microbial communities from NASA Spacecraft Assembly Facility at Jet Propulsion Laboratory, Pasadena, California, USA -... ...
ACATTCAAAGTTAAATTCGCTGCCAACAAGTTGAAATGACATGTGGCCTTATGGTGGGACAGTGTCCAATCAGAGAGGAGAAGATTAAATAAGCTACCCATTAAAAAGTGTATGAGAATGGTCACCAAAATAAAGGGTAAGTTTTTGCCCAAAGATTACTAGATTGCTTTGTATTGACTGGTACAAAATTTGAAATAGAGAGGAATGACGATGAAAGGATATACCGAAGAATTTTATCAAGTGAATTTGAGAGCAGGTTACATTGAAGACACCCCAGAAAAAACAACAAGGTTTGTGAATGGCCTAAGGCTGGAGATATTAGACGAGAAAAGTATTATTTCTCCAAAAATCATAGAGGAAGCATACCAGAGTGCCTTGAAGGCAGAAGAAAAGATTACGAGGAAGCGGAATGCTAGAAGAGGACATGGATCTGGCAGAGGGAAAGGACAATCCTTTGGCCGAGGAAGGACTGCCAACAACAGTGAAGAAGGTAGTAGTTTAAAGACCTTAGGGACAACAGAAAAGGAAGGTAGCACTAGGGGAGGAAGGCCACACCAGAGAGGAAGGGGTAATGGGAGAGGCAGAGGAGCTGCCTACCAGTGTTACAAGTGCCACAAGTGGGGGCACAGGTCCTTTGAGTGTCCTGAAGGTGAACAGTCTTGACAAAGAGGAGCATATGTTGCTCAAACAGAGGAAGCAGAGGCACTACCCCAAGAGGTAGAGAATGTACTAGAGACAGGAGAGGCCTTAGTCTTAAATAAGGTGTTGTTGAAACCGATAAAGGAGACAGCTGACCAAACCCAGAGAAAGGCATTATTTTGGACTGTGTGTAAGTCACATGGAAAATGCTGCAAACTTATTATAGATAGTGGAAGCACTGATAATATGGTTGCAACAGAGATGGTGGAGAAATTGGGTTTGAAAAGGTTAAAGCACCGAAATCCCTATAAGGTGTCCTGGTTACAGAAAGGTCATCAACTGCTAGTTGACGAGCAGTGTGAGGTGGAATTCCATATTGGCAAGTATAGGGACAAGGTGATTTGTGATATCATGCCTATGGACGTGTGTCATATTCCGCTAGGTATACCATGGCAGTATGACTGAAAAGTTGTTCATGACAGGAAAACAAACTGTTACAAGTTTGTCAAGGATGGGATTAAGCATACACTAGTACCCATCAAGGAAGAAGAAACAGCAGAGACTAGTGGGACAAAAGTGCTGCTGATGGGGGGAAAAGAATTTTTAAAATAGATTGTGTTAGACTCAGTCTTGTCAGTCGAACAAGTCAGGCATTGATAGCAAATGATCAAACCACAGGCATACGTCCAGTCATCTCTTCAATGCCAAATCACTCTGAATTTCTTGCCCGAGAAAATCACCAGTTTTGGAGAACAGGCGATTATGATGTTCAATCTACACAAAAAAAGAGCTATAATAGGTGGAATGGACCATGTTCGTGTACACCCTAAATTTCTTCATTCTAATGCAACCTCCCACAAATGGGAATTTGGAGCGATTGCAGAGATACTTGATAGTGCAGTTGATGAGATCCAAAATGGTGCAACTTATGTTAAAGCAGACCAAATTTTTAAACCCACGAGATTACAACCATGCTTTACTTTTTTAGGATGATGGAGGGGGTATGGATCCTGAATGCATCCGACAGTGCATGAGCTTGGGATACTCCATGAAGAACACAAATACTACCATTGGACAATATGGTAATGGTTTCAAAACAAGCACAATGAGGCTAGGAGAAAATGCTATTGTTTTCACTCGAAGTTCTTCTGGCAGCTCGTCAACACAGAGTATTGGGCTCCTTTCCTATATGTTCTTGAGGAAAACTGGGTAGGATGACATCATTGTTCCAATGGTCGATTTTGAGCTTCCATCAAATCATGAAGGACCTAGAATGTTAGTTCGCAGCATAGAAAGTACTTGGACAAAAAACTTGGCCACAATATTGCAGTGGTCTCCATATGCATCGGAAACTGAGCTTATGAAGCAGTTCGATGACATTGGTCCTCATGGAACAAAAATTATTGTTTACAACCTTTGGCTTAATGATGATGGCATCCTGGAGCTTGATTTTGACATAGATAAGGAGGATATAAGATTGCAAGGTGGACTGAAGTCAGGAACAAAACATGCTACTGAATTGATTCAGTCACATATTTCTTACCGTCATTTATATTCATTATGTGCCTATGCATCTATTCTTTATCTGAGGAAGATGCCAAATTTTCAAATCATTCTAAGGGGAAAGCCGGTTGAATATCATAGTTTAGCTGATGATCTAAAATTTTCCAAAGTAATAATCTACAAGCCACAAACTTGGTGTTGGGATGAAAGAGGTATCAGTTGCAACAACAATAGGATTTACAAAGGAAAATCCTCTCATTAATGTTCACGGGTTCAATATTTATCATAAAAATCGGCTTATTATGCCATTTTGGAAGGTTTGGAAGGATAATAGTAGTAGAGGAAGAGGTGTAGTAGGTGTTCTTGAAGAAAACTTCATAGAACCTGCACATGATAAACAGGATTTTGAAAAAAAAATGCAGTCCTCATACAGTTGGAGTCAAGACTCAAGCAGATGACTCTTGATTTCTGGAGAGAGGGCAAAATTGGTGAATTTTTTTTGAGACTAAAATTGTGTTTATGAGTTTGCGCGGTGCATTAGGAGCAGGCGCGGCGCATAGGCGCAGCGCGGTGCACTGGGCCTCCTGCCTCAGTGTTATTTTTTAATGGGTGCGGCGTACCGGGTGTGTGCGCGGCGCACATAGGTGTCATCGCCGACATAGCCATAAAAATAGCCGTATTGACTGTTGGGATTGTAGGAATATGTTTTTATGATTGGAAGCAAAGGAAAAGAGCTGATAAGGCCATTGGAACGCACAGACCATTCGGTACTGGAAGCAATAACTTGTGACCCTGGAGTTAAAAAGATTTCATTCATTGCTCACTCACTTGGTGGCTTGGTATCAAGTTCAGTGTGGGTTCACAACAGGGAAGCTTTGTTTTTTAATTTCCCATCGGCATATGAAATATAAAAGCTGCGATTTAAACGGGCCACAAAAAATGAATCTATCAGTCAAAAAATGGTTCAGCACTAACAGAAACATATGTTAACCTTGGCCCAATCGTGGACTTTTGTGTTGTTGATCATGGTGGACAAGAACACGTCGTGACTTGTTCTAGAGTATTCAACGATGGCTGCCTTCGCATTCTCAGGAGTGGCATACGAATCAACAAGAATGCAGTTGCAGAGTTTGCAGATGTAAAGGGAATGTGGCCATTTCGAGCTTCTTCGACTCGTGACGATTTCGACACTTATTTGGTGCTGAGCTTTCTTGGTGAGACTCGGGTACTTGCCATTAACTCAAATGATGAGCTAGAAGAAACACATGAAATACAAGGATTTGTCCTTCATGCTCCTTCCTTATTCTGTCAAGATGCTATTCATGACCAGCTTGTTCAGGTAACAGCAAGTTCTGTGATATTAATGAGCACATCTTCTGGACAGCTATTGTCTGAATGGAGAGCCCCCACCACCACAGGATTGTCTATAACAGTAGCCACAAGTAGTGCTACCCAGGTTTTGTTGGCCACTCGAGGGTGTAATCTTGTCTACTTGGAAATTGGAGAGGGATCCCTAACACTGAAGGGACATAAAAAGATTGAGTATGATGTATCTTGCATGGACATAACTCCTATTGGTCAGGATAGTAAACGGAGTGAATTGGCAGCTGTTGGACTATGGAATGACCAAAGTATTAGAATTTATTCTCTTCCTGATCTGAAACTCATTCAAAGTCTCCAATTTGCCGAGAATGTTGTTACCCGGTCTGTTTTATTTTGTAACTTTGAAGGGATTTCATACTTGCTATGTGGGCTTGGGGATGGGCACTTATATAACCTAACATTGAATGTGAGTAGCGGGGAGCTTTCTGACGGGGAAAAGAAAAAGATTTCCTTGGGTACCAAAGGAATAAATATGAGGACTTTTCGTCATAAGAATGCAACGCATGTGTTAGCGTTAGGTGATAGGGCTGCAGTTATTTGCAGTAGTAACCTGAGGTTGGTGTATAGTAATGTGAGTGTGGGAAAAGTTAATCATATGTGTTTTTTCCATTCAAAATCTTTCTCTAATAGCATTGTGGTTGTAAAGGAAGACATGCTTTATTTTGTTTCAATCGATAATATCCAGAATATCTACATCTCATCAGTTCATCTCGAGGAACACCCATATCGTATTTGCTATCAAGAAAAGTTTGGAACATTTGCCATTTGTAGCATGAATCATGGTTATGATCAAATGCAAAAACACTTCATTCGTCTCTTAGATGAAAAGACATTTGAAAATATTTCATCATATCCACTGGATATGTATGAAGAAGGTTGTTCAATTCTCAGTTGCTCATTTACAGATGATCATAAAACTGTCTATTGTTGTGTTGGGACAGCTTATTGGTATCCTGATCAGGAAAATATATGTAATAAGGGCCGAATTTTGGTCTTTTCGGTTGGAAACAGACAACTGCGTCTGGTTACAGAGAAGGAGACAAAGGGAGTTGTATACAATCTCAATGATTTTAATGGAAAATTAGTTGCAGGAATCAACGAAAAGATTGAGTTGTACAAATGGATGATCCATGATGATGTTGCCAGGGAGCTAGAGTATGAATGTGGGCATTATGGGCATGTGTTTGCATTCTGTGTAAAAACTCGTAGGGATTTTATCTTAGTTGGTGATTATGTGAAATCTGTTTATTAGTTGGTATACAAGAATATTGATGAGAGGGGAGGAATATTAGAACATATTGATGAGAAGAGATGGGCAGAAATTCAAAGAGAAGGTGATCAATCGTGGCCTTTTATAGTTCATACAGCGCAGGCTTTGTCAGAAGAGGAGGCGACCAATATGCAAAAGAAATTTTTATCGGATTTAGACGGCCTTCTCACTCCTGGAAAAGGGAACCCGTTCCATCTGTCTAATTGTCCTCCAAACACCTCCATACTTATTATGTTCGATAACCGTGCGATTTTCAATTCTGACCACCCTTGGCCTCTAATTGAGGAGACGTTACATGACATCCAAATAAAAGTTGGAATTGTTTATATTGGCAAACATTTTGACAAGTTGCCTATGCAAGTTGAAAACAAAATTTTGAGTTATGCTCCTTTTAACTCGCAGGTCATGGCATTGATTGGTAATTTGCGTAGAGCATCACAGTTAAAGATAGCGCCACCCTCAGAGGGAGATTCAGATGATTGGGACGAGGACGGTAACATAATTTATAGGCAATGGAGTGCTATGATTGTGGGAAACGGTGGAGGAGTATCTGCTGCCTTATATCGAGCAAGCTCTCAACGAACATGTAGAAGAAATCATTGTCAATGTGTTGAAATGTTTGGCATTTCTTTCAAAGGAAAAATTACTCAGGAAAGGATTGTTTCTTGATGCGGTTCAGCGGGCTGCTCCTCTACTTTGTCATCCAAGCCAATGGGTTACGAGCTTAGCTGTTACATTTATTGCAACGACCAATATGATGGTTGTAGTCCATATGATTGGAAGCTATCAGATTCATGCTATGCCAGTATTTGATATGATGGAAACAGTGTAGGTCAGGAAACTTCATTTTCCTCCAGGGATTCCAACTCGTTTGGTTGCTCGCTCAACCTATGTCACCCTAACTTGCGTCATTGGCTTATCATTTCCTTTCTTTGGGAGTCTTCTTGGGTTCTTTGGAAGATTTTCTCTCGCCCCAAAACTTACTTTCTTCCCAACATTAGTAGCAAGCATCAAATATACAGAGGAGGAGAAATGCACTGCAACTATAGCACTGTCATTGGCACTGTCCATTATTTCTTTTGCGACAGTCTTGATTCTATTTGCAGCAATTCTTGGCAAATCCGATGATCAGAAATATCTCGTAAAAAACGATGGCACCCAAAACTCTCCATGGGATCAGTTTTTAGACCTCATATTTGTGTTGTGTATATTTAAAGGGAGAAATTGCAGCGGGGATTGTATTTAAAAAAAAAAATTGGCTATTGGCTATTTTTATTTCAAAAATTGGTTCCATTCAAACGATAGCGGGAAGGTGGAAGGATCGAACGCCCAAATGTAAAACGTATGACAATCAACTGTAGCAGAGAAATAAGCCACGGGGCCTATTTTTGTCTTCAGTGACAATTTCAAGAGATTCACACCTACAGATATCACTTTTTTAGATCCGAGTAAACATGTAACGCTGCTTCTTTTAGCGATGGATGGCTTTTCATCTTCAGTTAGTAATGATTAAATCATCTCATATTCTGAGTCGATTCATTTTTTGATATAGGGAGTCTATTTATTGTATAAGAAACTTTTGAAAAGGGTTCTGGAGTTCTGAGGAAAGTGTGGGAGGAAAAAACCTAGCGCTTCATTGTACAGATTTGACAGAGAAAATAATTGAATGGTACAGCTCTGTTTCATGAGATCCTTACAGTAGGAATTTAGCATGTGTTTCTTCTCCTGTTTTATATGTCTCTTGTTTCTCTTTCATAGTTCATTCATAAACGTTTTCAGCTGAATGCTTTTAAAGTGAGAAAGGCAGAATCCAATTTATTGCTCTGCCTTGGGAAAGTGTTCATATTTAATGTTTTCTTCTGTTTGACAAGGATTCATCTTCTATGCCCTTGTCAACCTCTCAACAGTTCTCCCACTCCATAGTATTTCGAATTTGATGTTAAATCTCTTGCCTATCTTGCCTCAAGAGATAATCTGTGTCTTTGATTTAACTTCTCTGTTCATGCTATCCTTGAATCCCACGCTGCCCAAAAAACCCAGTCATTTATCAAAATACCCTTGTCTTATCTATTTACTAGCCTAAAATCAGTACCCATTTTTAGTCATCTCGCACCCTATTGCTCATTTTATCGAGATTGACTGGAGAGAGCCCTCTCCTATCCTCGTAGGGCTAGCTACGAGGCTGAGCTTGGTTTGATGTTGCCTCGAGTTTTGCCTCTTTTAGCCTAAGGCAGATTCGAGCGCTAACATAGTGGCGACCATACTGGGGAAGAAATGGTTTACTTGAATATTGTTTTGCCCCAGTACATATCTCAAGTCCAAAGCTGATTGTTGATGGTGAACAACGATCATACATAAGAAGACGGCTGAAATCATTCACCTGGTGACTCCTTTCACTGAAGAATCTAGCAACCGGTGCTTCATGGTGACTCTACTGTAGAGAGGTCAATAGCTTTGACATTTTTAATATGGATCAGATTGCAAGAAGATACGCTCACATGAGCTGAGATCACATTCCGGGTTTTCCAAATAAAATGCCCAAGGTAGATTGGTCAAAGAATTTGCCTGTGTTCAGAAATGTGGAAGGTAATGACGCTGCTCTTCAACTGGTGAAATTTCACATTCATGTGCGTAGATTAAAGATCAATTTTCCTGAAGATTGTTTGATGAAAATGTTTATGACTACTCTGGAAGACAAAGCCCAATCTTGGTATGAAAGTTTTCCACCTGCTTCCATTTATTGTCTAAAGGATTTTCATTCAATATTATTTGAGAAGTATAAAGAATCTTATCCATCATTAAATTTAGTTCAGGATTGTTGCAAGCATGCTCATAGTTTTATTGAAAGCCTTGAGAAATATTATGAAGACAATAATTTCATGGATGAAGAGATCATGGAAGCATTGTATGAAAATCCGTTTCAGCAGTCTATAGAACTCTTAGAGGAAACTTTGTAGCAGGATCAGAATCAGCAGGTTGAAGATTTCCATATGGTTGGAAATGATGAAAGAAGAAGTTTTGTTTCAGATCTGGTGGAAATAAAAGATGATATGCAAGAAAATGATGTTCCAATCTCAGATAATGGGGATGATAAATCAGATCAAGAGACAGATGGTGAGGAGGAAAAAGAGAGTTGCGTGGTTGAGGCTGCCTCAAATGGAGAAAACAGGGGTACAAACCTAACTCACCTTATCCCACTAGAACTAGATCTTCATGAGGAAGTAGCTCATTCAGTTCATGAACAGCAAGATGAGAATTTGGTTCAAGTAAGTGAAAAACTTTCCTTGGATGAATCATTGGTAGATGGTATGAATGTTAGTGTTGGGTTTCAAGAATCATCTGAAGTTGATTTTCTCATGATTAACCAATGTGATGAATGTAATGAGAATCTGGCTGTCATGTCATATGAAGATGACTTACAATATATTCAGACTACCGAAGATCAGACCATTCAGGGTTTCCAGATTCTTCTTCATATGTTTCATGTGTTGAAATGTTTTTCCAATAAGAGATCTGCTCATCTATTTGTTCAGAATTTTTTGGGGACCAGGAGCAGATTTTCACTGAAGTACATTTTAAAGAAAGATCAGAAGCAGGTGAAAAAGACACCTTGTTCTTTCAGCAAGATGTAAAACTTCATGTTTTTCAGGATCCAATGGCCAATCTGTTGCAGTCAGCTGTGAAAGTGTTTATTGCAGTGTTTAGTGATGAAGGAGATCATGGTCAACTATGTTTTTGGATGCCCAGTGATCAGTTTGTATTGTTGACCAGCAGATCTGATAGGAAGAATCAGTCAAGAAGCCATCTTCTTGATTGGTTGCATTGGCATTTTGACATAGTCTGATCGTATATGGCCCTGTAAGAAACACAGGTGGCCATGTACTACCACCAAGCTTTAAGTTTAAGTCCAGGTCTTTGCCATTTTGGGTTAGTTTGTTAGAGTCAAGTTTTTCAGTTATTTCAGTTTGCATTGAGACAGTTTAAGTCGAGTTTCAGTCAATAAATTGAGTCATGTTGGTTTGTCGGAATAATGGACTCCATAGCCCAAATGGACGAAGGCACTGTCTAGCTCTCCCAGAGATCTGATGTTCTTAGCACCTCCACGGAGCAGCAGCTGCCATCTCAATTGGAGCCAATGTTAGACTCAGTCTTGTCAGTCGAACAAGTTAGGCATTGATAGCAAATGATCAAACCACAGGCATACGTCCAGTCATCTCTTCAATGCCAAATCAGTCTGAATTTCTTGCTCGAGAAAATCGCCAGTTTTGGAGAGCAGGCGATTATGATGTTCAATCTACACAAAAAAGAACTATAACAGGTGGAATGGATCATGTTCGTGTACACCCTAAATTTCTTCATTCTAATGCAACCTCCCACAAATGGGAATTTGGAGTGATTGCAGAGCTTCTTGATAATGTAGTTGATGAGATCCAAAATGGTGCAACTTATGTTAAAGCAGACAAAATTTTTAAACCCACGAGATTACAACCATGCTTTACTTTTTCAGGATGATGGAGGGGGTATGGATCCTGAATGCATCCGGCGGTGCATGAGCTTGGGATACTCCATGAAGAACACAAATACTACCATTGGACAATATGGTAATGGTTTCAAAACAATCACAATGAGGCTAGGAGTAGATGCTATTGTTTTCACCCGAAGTTCTTCTGGCAGCTCGTCAACACAGAGTATTGGGCTCCTTTCCTATATGTTCTTGAGGAAAACTGGGCAGGATGACATCATTGTTCCAATGGTCGATTTTGAGCTTCCATTAGATCATGAAGGACCTAGAATGTTAGTTCGTAGCAAATAAAGTACTTGGACAAAAAACTTGGCCACAATATTGCAGTGGTCTCCCTATGCATCGGAAACTGAGCTTATAAAGCAGTTCATGACATTGGTCCTCATGGAACAAAAATTATTGTTTACAACCTTTGGCTTAATGATGATGGCATCCTGGAGCTTGATTTTGACACAGATAAGGAGGATATAAGATTGCAAGGTGGACTGAAGTCAGGAACAAAACATGCTACTAAATTGATTCAGTCACATATTTCTTACCATCATTTATATTCATTACGTGCCTATGCATCTATTCTTTATCTGAGGAAGATGCCAAATTTTCAAATCATTCTAAGGGGAAAGCTGGTTGAATATCATAGTTTAGCTGATGATCTAAAATTTTCCAAAGTAATAATCTACAAGCCACAAACTTGGTGTTGAGATGAAAGAGGTATCAGTTACAACAACAATAGGATTTACAAAGGAAGCTCCTCTCATTAATGTTCACGGGTTCAATATTTATCATAAAAATCGGCTTATTATGCCATTTTGGAAGGTTTGGCAAGACAATAGTAGTAGAGGAAGAGGTGTAGTAGGTGTTCTTGAAGCAAACTTCATAGAACCTGCACATGATAAACAGGATTTTGAAAAAAAAATGCAGTCCTCATATAGTTGGAGTCAAGACTCAAGCAGATGACTCTTGATTTCTGGAGAGAGGGCAAAGCTGGTGATTTTTTTTTGAGACTAAAACTGTGTTTATGAGTCTGCGCGGTGCATTGGGAGCAGGCGCAGCGTGGCTCACTGGGCCTCTTGCCTCAGTGTTATTTTTTAATGGGCACGGTGCACATGGCCCGCGTGACGCACTGGGTGTGCACGTGGCGCACATAGGTGTCATCGCCGGCATAACCATAACAATAGCTGTATTGACTGTTGGGATTGTAGGAATATGTTTTTATGATTGGAAGCGAAGGAAAAGAGCTGATAAGGCCATTGGAATGCACGAACCATTCGGTACTGGAAGCAATAACTCGTGACCCTAGAGTTAG
>Ga0181464_1001857_pt1 | contig 10621 bp, 10 predicted proteins | sample InSIn2gowninarea_FD_119074 | JGI IMG/M metagenome (GOLD analysis project Ga0181464, IMG submission 119074) | Clean room microbial communities from NASA Spacecraft Assembly Facility at Jet Propulsion Laboratory, Pasadena, California, USA -... ...
TTAGAGTCTATGAAATCATGATTAACATTTCTTTTGTTCTCATCATGAGTTTCCTTTACTACCCTTTCACTATTAGTGACCATTTCTTGTAGCAACTTATTCAAATTTATCTTTAATTCATCCATCTTATCGTCGATGCCATTCACCTTAGCTTCCATCTTAGCATCCATGCCACTCATCTAGCTTCCATGCCATCCATCTTAGCTTCCATGTCATTCATCTTAGCTTCTATGCCTTTCTTTAAACCATCCATCTTAGCTTCTGTTACTTTTTGTGCAAGTGAAATTTGTTGCACTTGGTCTCGTAATTTTGATATATCATGTTGCATTTCTTCCTCTTCTTCATGAGTCATGCTAGAGCTTTCAGGTTGCTTACTAGGTGTTTGCATTTTCTTTCCTCGGGGCATCAGTTACCGATAATAATGCTTCACTATGCCCTTTGAATTTTTTCAAACTAATCTTTCAAACCAAGCTTATGCAAAAAGTTAAAAATTATACGCACCCTTTTTCACTTTGTAGGAGCTCGATATTGCATCTGATGTATCTCTGTAATTTCAGATCATCCAGTTTTGAAATTGAAATCTGCAGTAGCCCTTTGCATCCTCTTTCCAATGCCACCAGTCTGATCAAATTTAGATATTCCAAGAAAGAGTTATGCACAATATCCCATGATGACCTGATTATATACCTTTTCAAAAGAGTGAACTTGTATGAAGTGCCACGTGTCACTGTTTTTACCTTCGCATCTAAAAACTATACATAGGAATCTACAGTTCATCCTCTTTCTGTAACTTTTGATGAAATTTCAATCTGATGCTCAAAAAAAAATTTATTACTATTTTCCCTAGGTCACCTATTTGGAATGTGATTCGGGAGTCTGTGAAAAGGGAAACTTCCTCAGATCATATCTCCGCAAATATATTGCAAAAAGATTTTAATTTTGGATCCAAGGTTCAGAATGATTTCAACCCAAATGGGTTTTTTTTAGCGTCTGAAACATCGCAGAAGAAAATTTATTGCGCAAATTCCATGATGACCTGTTTGGAGTAGCAAAACCCTAGAATTCAAAGCTCTAATACCAAATGTTATGAAACCAACTCACAAAAAGATAGAAAAGATAGATGAATGCCTTAGAATTCATCCTCTTCAAAGGGGAAACCTCCTTTACATTACATAGATGAACAATTCTTTGATGATACAAATGAAAAAACCTCCTTTCTATATATAGGAGTCTAAGGGGTCACAATATAACCAAGCCGACCTAACAATAATAATATAAAGGCACAAAAATAACAATAGAGGGATTCTATGGAGCACCATAATAACAATATGGGGATAATAGGGGCACAACAATATTAATAAGGGATACAACTACAATAGTAATGGGGTAATCACTATTATTATAGGGACCTAACAAAAACCGGAACTAAGGCTAACCATGAAGTATGATGGGTGCAATGATCCACGTATGCTCCTGACAAGATGGGCCAAAGCATATGCGGACGAGCCCAAGCCAGAGTGGGTACATTTATTCTATCATTATTTTGATGTTATCCCAAGAAATTAGTACACAAAAACAGAACTGTGGCACGGTACTGGCAAGTGGGATATATTGCATGAAGGTTCCTTGAAAACATTCCTATTCTAAGATGAATGTATGGATACTGTTGATGATGTGCTGAAAGTAGTAAAAGCTGCCATTTTCATAAATCCACCAGAACCAGAAGAAGTTGTGCAACTAGATTGGGTACAACAATTAAACTAGGCCCTTGAGTGTTATAACGTACAGGTTGAAGATGATGAGGATGACCCTAGGAACATCAATATTCCGGAGATAGAGGGGAGCCACGAGGTATACAAACTAGCTATCGAGGATCCCGACATCATGGCGCCGTTGAAAACAAAACAAGTGAACATTGGTATCGAGGAGGAACCAAATCATGCCACACTTGGAGACTATTGGGATACCACAATTGTAGAATAGGTCGTCAATTTACTCAAGGAATATCAAGACTTATTCCCGACAAAGATCGCAGAGTTAAAAGGGATCCTTGGGGACTTACGGATGATGAAGATAACGCTAAAGCCAGACATAAAACTAGCCAAGTAGTGACCCTATCAATTGAACCCGAAATATAAGGTGAAGGTCTATGAAGAATTGGACAAGATGTTTGTCACAGGAATAATCAAACCAGTCGAAGAGTCTGATTGGGTAAGCCCCATGGTGGTTCAGGAGAAATTCGCATCTATGTAGATCTCCGGAAGCTAAATGACGCATGTGTGAATGATCCTTTCCCAACGCCATTTACAGACGAGGTATTGGAGAATGTTGGAGGATAGGAAGCCTATTCGTTTACGGATGGTTTCTCAGGGTTCCACTAGATTAAGATCGCACCGAAGGACAGGAGAAAAACAACGTTTGTGACCGAATGGGGTTGCTTTCAGTACACGGTGATGCCCTTTGGATTGAAGTACGCGTCGGCAATATTCTCGCACATCGTGGTTGCTTCCTTTAAGGAGTTTATACACAAATTTTTGGAGGTATACCTTGATGACTAGACCGTCTTTGGGCTAGTCAAGAAACATACAGTGAGTTTAAGATTGATGCTGGATACGTGCCGGCGACACCAAATTGCACTAAACCTGAAGAAATGTATGTTCCTCATTCCATTTGGGAACCTGCTAGGTCATGTGGTGTGTAGGCATGGTTTAATGGTAGACTCGACAAAGATAGTCGTCATCCTCAATCTGCAAGCGTTGTTGAGTGTCAAACAATTACGCGCGATGTTGGGACATACGAGGTATTATCGGAAGGTCATAAAGAGCTAGACGTAGATCACAGCTCCAATGGAACAATTGTTGAAGAAGGATGCTACGTACTATTGGAATGAAGAATTTAATAAAAGTCTGGAAACACTCAAAGAAAGGATGGCATCCGCGCCTATATTGGTCTTTCCAAAATGGGACGTCGAATTTCACGGGCGTGTGGATGCATTGTGTATTGCATTAGATGCGGTACTCACACAAGAAGGGATAGAGGGAATTGATCACCTGATCGCATTTTCCAGTGGACGAGTGTCTAAAGCAGAAAAGAACTACTCTACTATGAAGCGCAAAGGGCTAGCCATGGTATACGTGCTACAAAAATATTACCACTATCTGCTTGGAGGACATTTCAACATGTACACGAACCATTCTGCACTCAAATACCTAGTTAATAAGCCTATGTTGAGCGGGCACATTTGCAGATGGCTATTATTATTCCAGGAATATGACTTCAAAGTCATTGTAAACCCAGGATGATTAAATGCAGGGCTCGATCATCTATCTTGAATTGAGAAAAATGAAGAGCCCATGAACCTAGAGGAAGGATTAGTGGATTCATAGCTGTATGTAGTATGCATCGCAGATGGCCACTTTCAAGACATCATCCATTTTTTGACTACGACAACTACGCCACCTGGGTACTGTGTTCAGCAGAAGAAAGAGCTAGTAATACGCGCAGCCGACTTTACTGTTATTGTAGGACACCTCTACAAAATGGGCAACGATGAGATCCTACATAGATATGTTCTAGACTTTGAGTGCAGGCAGATCATGGCCGAAGCACATGGGGAGTTTCCGGTGGACATTACGCGAGACGCATGGTGGTGCAGAAGATTCTCCATGTTGGACTATGGTGGCTGACTCTACATCAAGACTCCAAAGTATCCTGTCGAGCCTGCGATGTGTGTCAACAGACTAGGAAACCATCATGAAGAGACGAAATGCCATTGAAGCCTCAGATGACACTGCAGCCATTCGAGAAATGGGCAATCGACTTTGTAGGACCTATCACACCACCTAGAAAGAAGGGCATGCGGTACATTATCACCATGACAGAGTATTTGACCTGATGGGCAGAAGCACAACTAGTCAAGGATTGCACAGCTGCTACAACTGCTAAATTTTTGTTTGAAAATGTGTTAATGCGATTCGGATGCTCGAAAATTCTAATGAGTGACCGCGGAATGCATTTCTTGAACGAGACTATTAACACACTCACAGAAGAGTTCTAGATCTACCACCAACAGAGTACACCATATCATCTGCAAGCAAATGGGACCATGGAAGTGTTTAATAAGATTTTGGAGACAACATTAACAAAGGTGTGTAATGTGCAGCGAAATGATTGGGATATATGCATACCAGCTGTATTATGGGCTTATTGCACGATGTGTAAGAAGTTGATAGGCCAGACATCTTTTTGGTTAGTATATGGCCAAGAAGCTGCGATGCTAATGGAATACATTGTACCCAGTCTAAGAATTGCAGCAACGACAGGCATGGTAGACCACGCAACATTGGAAGAGAGGATCACGCAACTAGTGGAGCTGGACGAGGACTGATTCCTAGCAGGTTTTCATCAATAGGTATAGAAGCAATGAGAGAAGGCTTGGCATGACTATCACATCAAGATGTTCACATTCAAAGAGAATGACTTGGTGTTACTTTACGACAACAAGTTTGACAAATTTCCTGGAAAGCTCTGAATGCATTGGTTGGGGCCCTATGTTGTCAAGGAAGTAACTGATGGAGGCACGGTATAGTTGGCCAAAATGAATGGAGAACCCTTCTCAGGCAGAGTAAATGGCAGCCACTTGAAGCTCTACACAGGTGGGTTGACCACTTGACTAACTGCCCGACGTATAGTCTCACCGCTCCAGGCAGTTGAAAGGGAGCGCAAGATGATAAAGAAGTCTGCAAGGGAGCTGTGTGTTACCCAGGATGTGCATAGGATCCATATGGTACAAGTTTCGTAGTTGTGTGGTAGGAGATATGCAGATGCGAGGCACAACAAGGAATTGACAATAGTTGTCATTGTTCATGACAAAATATCTGAACCCAAGGGAAAAGGAGCGGGCGGTGGGAAATTAGGTTACCAAGTATAAATTGAATGGGGAAAAATCCACCCCAGATATAGTAGTATGATGTCAGAAAAGGAGGGAATGACTAAATTTGAATTTCGAATCGCTTATAAATTACGGGCGAGCTTCCACCAAATGAGCTACAGTGGAACTAAGCTCTCTTGCCTGGTGATAATTATGACAGTGTTGCCCATTGAAGTCGAGGGGGTAAGCCCAAGGGTCCTCATATGGACAATAAAAATGTAGGACCCATTGGGAAAAGCCGAGTTAATGGAAGGGAAGAAACCATCGACTCATCAACATGAAGCAGAACTAGTCCGGATGTTGTTGCCTAGCCCATGGGCTGGCCAGTGACCCATGAATGATAAGGAAAAGACCGTGAATAAGGAGATAAGAGGCAGAATTGCAGTTATCAGTTCGTCTCCACCGTACTTGATAGATTGGGATCTCGCAGATAGCAGCATCGTTCTTGCAAAAATGCAACACAAGTGACAGCAGACAGTGCATAAGGTAGATCAGAGATCAAGGATTGGTTGCCATGGCGTGAAGAGTTCCCATACTTGGCATCCTAGCTTGAGCTAAAATCCTATGAGTGGGTGCTCTGTGTTAACTGATTAGAGCAGAATGAGCATCATTGGTTTCACAAGGTAGTAAAGGAAACGAAGCAGGAGGTTGCAAAAAAGTTGTAGGAGATCAAGAAGGAACAACAGTATGAAGAGCATCACTCAGAGGGATGGTTATTTCTAGGAAAATTAGTATTTCTAAGAAATTTTAACCCTCTAGGTTTGGTAGCTAACCTAGAAACAACAGTCAAAGAAATTCAATATTTTTCCTATGAGTGATAGATAAGAGAAAGACTATGAAAGACCAACCTGTAACTTCTGCTTCATTCCTCACTTGATCTCCCTCTCCTTTGGCCAATATCGTAACTCCTCCCTACAATTAACATGCTTGGAGAGTACTTTCACAGTTACAGAAACAAAGACCTGTCAAAGCATAATGATCCATCACAGCATAAACATCATAGAATCAGAAATATGATAAAGAAATGAATGAATTTACAGTTAACATAAACAAATGGGAAAAATCTTGAAGAACTTTATTGATAACAAGGAGAATTACAACCCATAAGTCTGATCTAGTGCCATCCTCCCAGCTTCAAGCCTTCTTCACCTCATGAATCAACAAGAACATGCCCACAATAACACAATACTCTCACCTCAATACTGAAACTAGCAGAACTTTCTTACAACTTAGAATAATTCAGCCCCCTTGATCTCTTGGATGAGGGATCCATTTATAGATGAGTGCAGGAGGTTTGAGTCATCAATGGGGATGATGAATGCCTTTCTATTTTAGGAATTGGTTCCATGAAAGAGGGGAATAGGAGAATGTTTCCTAGTTCCTTTAGTCATCCTTGGGCGAACTCAGAGGGGCAAGTGGCACAGGAGAAGCTTCTAGAGGCTTCCATGAGCAACTGACTCATCAAACACTCCCGAAATTTTGTCTAACCTCACCCATCGCACTTTATAGAGGGCCAAACTATGATGCATAGCACTTTGAAAGTGTGGTACCTACTATGCAAAGCACCCTAACATAGAGCTTTCTGCAATAATCCCTTTTAAGCACTTTTTGGATGAATTTCTTGATGGAACTTTTGGGGAATGAGGCATTCAGATGACTAAGTTTCTTTAGGGTATAAAACAACTATATTAGGGATTGATGAACCCTAATATCATCGACATGTTAGTTGGGGTTGATGTGCCCAAATATGTCTATAATAGTTGCCCCCCAAAGCACGAGGTCATAAATATCTATGTCAGGTGAAATTCTTTATCATGAGGATTGGAAGTTTCGAACTGGAAGGTGACCTGCGTCGATTACAATACAATATATCATGATGATATGATTTTCTCATGAACTAGCTGAGGGATGCATTCCCATGCTCAGCTTATAAACTTTCATTACATGTACATAGATCAGATAGTCATCTACAAATATAGACTTGTGATTCTACAGATATAGATTTGTAATCCATGATTAGGATGACCATCTATGTAAAGCCTTTGTACATTTGATGTTTTTATACTCCTGAATATGTCACAGCCCGGATGGTTGAAACTAGATCCGTGGTCTTCAAACTCATTCAATCTTCACTCGATCTACAAGTCTAACCATGTGAAAAGATGTTCTGAGGTCAAACATGGAGAGACATCATCTGATTACCAGCCAATGATGTAAGTTGTTAACAGATGTGAAAGGGATCATCGATAATGATGATGATCCTCAAGGCACCACAATACATTTTGCGTGGTGTGAATAGATGATTTGATGTCGAACACCATGCAAAATCTTTCGGTCAGAGGCCATTGATGTCAACTTGTCGTTGGAAGAGAGAAACTTTCCATTGATGTATGCAAGCTTCAAAGCATTGAAAGGGTGTTTCTAAGTCAGTTTGTTGGATGATGAGCTGATGTTGACAAGAAGAGACTCGTCGTAGGAGGGCCTTGATGTATCCCACATCTACAACACAAAATGAAGTAAATTATTTTTGGAGATCAAAATGAACTGACGACACAAGGTTCAGGAATGGCAGTCATGAAAATGAAGGTTTGTAGTATTGAAATGGATGAGACTTTAACTGGATGACTTCTCTTGAACATATCAGCGGCACTGAAATGAATTGGTAGTGTTGACCCAAATAAAAAGTGATGGATGGTATGATAGACCAACAATATGATAACCATCAAACGAAATGTCCCAATCCAGCTTAATCACAGAGATGAAGTGAAAGTGTCATGTTAAAGAGTGACTCACTACCATAAGTTTTCAAGATTTTTCCCCATTTTCCCCAGTCATTGCTGACCAGTACCTCTTTATTTTTTTATCAAGATTGAGGAGGATAACATATGCTTGTTGTATAATTCTCCCTTTGGGCAAACCCATTACTATTTGATGTTTTAACGATTCTAGCAATGGTGATACTCAGTCTTGTCTAGATGGACAAGTTTATCACTATTATTTTAACAAGTTTAACGAAAAGGATAACTCAGTCCTTTTCATGTTTAGAGAGTTTGAAAAAAGATGAAAAGAAAAATCTATAAGTTCTTTTTTGTAAAATAATCCCTCAAGTCCAAGGATAAAATAATACGAGAGAGATGTTGTTTCCAATACTTTAATGAGCTGGAATAGATAAGAACTCGACAATATTTTCTTATTTAGAGACTCTGAAAAGATTTTAGAGACAACTCCATTTTGAGGAACAAGTGGAGTCTAGTGTAGCAACTGGTTCTGTTGATGTTGAAACTTCTCAAAACATGTTGATTTATGTGAATAGGCTGGCTAATAAGACCACTTATTGCAACTATTCCTCAGAAAAGGGTAAAATAAACAAGTGAAAGTGTATGATCGACCAAAGAGATGGTGGTGATGGAATGAAACAACCAAGGCTCATCCGATAAAAAATTCTTATAGAATGGCAATGACGAGAGTTAAAAATGGAAATGGGTTCATTTTTAGACAAGCTTGAACCATAGGGAACTATGCTTGGATCCCGTTTCATGTTTACACAAGCTTGAAATGAAAAACTATGCTTGAATTCAGTCTTATGTTTATACAAGCTCGAAATGAAAAACTATGCTTGGATTCAATTTGATGTTTACACAAGCATGAAATGAAAAACTATGCCTGGAAATAGTTTGCATGCCCCCAGCATGATGAAAGGGAGAGTCTCCTATAACCAGATGGAAGTTGCTGCAGTGAAGAAGGATGCTTATCCAACACCTCTTTGGCTTTGTCCATATAGATAAAGGTGAATGGGGTGATTCCCTTCACATAACCTAGAGGGAAACTTAACTTTAACACTAGGTCTATGCCCCCCCAAGGTTTATTACATTCACCTAAGTAGACTACTCATGGCTATCAGGTGGATGGAATGAAGGTTCATTTACGAGATTAAGTGAAAGACTCGACTGGGATTTTACGAGATCTAATAAAATACTTGACTTAGAACTTTTCTCCAGGGGTTCATGTTTCATTTTTTTAATGAGCTTGAGACAAGATAAGTAACTATGCTCATACCCTTTTGTTTCATTTTTTAACGAGGTTGACATAAGATAAAGAAATATCCCCATATCCTTAGTTTCATTTTTTAACGAGGCTAACGCAAGATCAGGAACCATACTCATACTCCTTGTTTCATTTTTCAATGAGGTTGACACAAGACTAGGAATTATCCTTGTGGACCTGTTTCTCTTTTTTTTAACGAGGTTGACACAGTAAAAGAACTGTCCTCAAACTCCTTATTTCATTTTTTAACGAGGTTGACACAAGACAACGAACTATCCTTGGATCCTTCGATCACAACTCATAAGAGGTTATGAAGGAGAGATCTAGTTCCAATGGCCCTAGTACATGGTGTACATCATCACTGCAATGATTATCTGTTGATGTAGGTATGGAACAGGTTGCCACATAATTAACCCGTGGTGGGGATGATACCATTGGTACAACAGGACTATTTAGGGAAGATCGTTGACTGGGAGCCATATTTGGACTGGGAAATGAAAACTGGTCAACGGTGATAATTCTTCCTTCATGCTAGAAACACATCACTCGAAAGAGTGTGGAAACAATAGCTCCCATGTCATATACATAATCACACCCAAGTAGTAAGTTGCGATCTAAAGGACCTGGGATTTCCATCACGTTCAGATAGATGAATTTTCCTCGCAAAGTAATAGGTAACTGAGGGAGGATCCCTAATGGTTTACTAGTTCCTCTACTAAAACCCAATAGATTCTTTGTAACAGGCACAAGTGGTGGTGAACCAAGTGTTTGCTAAGCAGTTGAGGAAAGGATACTTATTAATGCACCTTCATCTTTAATAGTGCCAGATATAATCATATTACAAACTTTTACTATGATCCAGAAAGGCACATAAGAAGGAAGGCAGAATCTTGCTAGTCGATTCCAATCAAAGGAAGTGACTAGACTACTTGGAGGGGCTGTCATAGAAACGGGAGACATAACCCCTTGAGTTACGAGAACTAGAGGATTTTCCCCCTGTCTTAATGGAATAAGAGGACTACCCCAAAGCTCATTTGAATCTGAATAAACAAAAAGAACCTAAGTGGTACCATTTTCACTCTCTTTGAGAAAGGTACGATTAGTTGAAGGTGAAATTGGGTCAATTGTTACCTTGGCCTATTGATTTGGGTCGGGTATAGACTCATAGGATTCCTTTCAGAGAGAGTGGTTTCGACTGATGGTTGATTTTGGTCAGTCAATTCATCAACTAATGAAGGATTTAGGGATATTTTCATGTATCTAGATGGAAATTGCTGCAGTGAAGTAGGACGATTATCCAACTCTTTTGGCTTCATCCAAATAGGGACAAAGGTGAATGGGGTGATTCCCTTCACATAACCTACATGGAAACTTGACTTTTCCCTTTTTTCCATGAACTTTATTATCACTAGTTGATGGTATGTCACCAACATGATCTCCAGAGGTTGATGACATGGGATGATGTGAATGGGAAGACCATTCTTCTAATATCTGAGGAATATCAAGACAATTTCGAATAAGATGGTATCCTACACAAAGTTTGCACGAATATCAAAATTTGTGAGGCTTGACAGATGGTTTCTTATCAAATGTTGCATTGAAAGAAATGGTTGCTTGGCTACCCCTTTGCTGAATTTACTTCTTTTT
>Ga0181464_1001382_pt2 | contig 10616 bp, 12 predicted proteins | sample InSIn2gowninarea_FD_119074 | JGI IMG/M metagenome (GOLD analysis project Ga0181464, IMG submission 119074) | Clean room microbial communities from NASA Spacecraft Assembly Facility at Jet Propulsion Laboratory, Pasadena, California, USA -... ...
AAAATTACAAATTTTATTTAATTTTAAAACATTAAATTCATTTTTTTTATTTCAAATATTAAAAATTAATAAATATTAATTAATAGTAGAAAGAAATAATAAGTTTAGTTCAAAATCATCAACAAACATTAGTTATTATTTATTATTGTATTTTAGTCATTCATTATAAAAATTATAAAAATTCAAACAACCTATTAAATGCTATTATTAAACATTAATTACCACATCTAATTATTAAACATCATGAATTATCAATAAACAAAAATTTATCTATTAACAATTAATTTATGAATTAGCTTCCATAAAATTTTAAATAATTTTGAGTAATCTTTAAAGAAAACAAGAGATTAAAATTAAAACTAAAACTAAATTAAAATCATTATCAAATTAAAAATTAAAACTAAAAAATGAATTAAATTATTATCAATTAATTCATGCACTTTCCTTCAAAACTTGTTGGCTTCCATTCATCCACATCCTAGCGCTCACCTTTGTTTATTTGATTTTTGACTTATTCACTCATGGATCTATCTTGATGATGAACGAGAGAGGAATATATACTTTAGATGTTGAGTTACTTAAATACCAAGATAATAGTGAACATAGCCCAAGTCATTCATTTCAAAAAATTTCCTCAATTCCTTCTTTATGGATGAAATGTAGCTCTCATTGTTCCCTATCATCAAAATATCGTCTACATATACCATAAGATATACAATTTTTTTGCCAACATTCTTGACAAACGAGTTGCATCGTGAAGATCATAACGTTTGAAGTTGAGTTTTAGAAGATGCTTAGTTAACTTTTCATACCAGGCTCATGGTGCTTGCTTGAGGCCATACACGGATTTCACAAGTTTTCATATTTTATGTTCATGTCCCTTCATTATAAATCCTTCTGACTGGGACACAAAAAACATTTTCTTTCAGATATCCATTCAAGAAATCAACTTTTATATCCATTTGATGGATTTTCCAACCATTTTGAGCTACCAAGAAAAAGAGTGTCTGGATGTTAGCCCATTTCGATATGGAGGAAAAGTATCCTCATAATCAACCCCTTCCTTCTATGCAAAACACTTTTCCACAAGCCTGGATTTGTGTTTGTCAAGTGAGCCATCAGCTTTATACTTGTTCTTGTAGACCTTGCAGACAATTGGTTTTGTTTCCAATGGAGGTTTAACCATCTTCCAAGTGTCATTCTTTATCAAGGCATCATACTCCTTTTGTATTGATTCTTTCCATTCATCATGAGAAACAACTTCTTTAAAAGAAGTTGTGTTAGACACATACATGGCAGCAACATAATATTAAAGATAAGCATGAGAGTATATCTATTATTGACAATGATATACATTTATAGTACATTCATATGACCTTTTGTTTCATATTCTAAGGTCTCTCTGACTTCCTTAGACTATTCAGCTTCCACACCAACCCTTAGAGGTTTAGATGTCCAAAATTCCCCCCCCCCCCCAAGAAGAGAGCTGTAATACAAAATGTGCAAAAATGCATGGCAGCACTAGGCTAATTGTGCTCTCTCAAATGTTGGTATAAGTGAGGTGGTTTAAGGATTACCACCAACACTGGAATGCTCAGTGAAGTTCCTAGAACTCTTCCAAGTCTACCATGAAGATGAGGTATTTTGCTAGAGGAATTTCTTCTGATGTTTTGAAGATGGAAACCTTCAACCATGAAAGGGAGGTCTCACCCCGCATAAAAGGGAGAACCTCAGCCTAGAAAGGGAGGTCTCAACCTATGATGGTTTAAGAATGACCAACAACTTTGGAATGCTTAATACAATTCTTGGAACTCTTCCAAAACTGGCAAGAAGCTGAAGTGTTCTGCTAGAGAAAGTGTCCCAAATTCTTTGAAGAGGCATCACCAACTAAAGGAATGCTCAGGGGCATATTTGTCTTAGGCTACAACTCTGAATCTCGTATGGCAGGTTGTGGCTCAGGCTCGTCGATTTAGCTTTGAAGATTGTAGATTACCATCACTTCCCTCTTGTTAGATACAAGGTTAGAAGATGAAGTGATCTGAACTACAAGATTTTTCAACATTCAAGAAAAAATCATGTTGTATGAGAGAAATATCTTCTTGGCTATTGAAGCCCATTTCTAAGAAGCGATCCATCCAAGATGAATCTTTGTTCTTGTAGGAGGATTGTTTCTGAAGCATTTGTTTGAATAATGATTGGTTTTATGACAATGCTTACATGGGTGAAGATCAAAACAATGATATTTCACATGGCCAACTTGGTCACAGTGTTTCCATTTCACAATCTGTTGTTGTTGCTGTGGAAGAGGAGAAAATTCTAGAACAATTGGAGGTGAACTATCATGAAGGAATCCAATACTCTGAAACTGAATGGGCTTTGAGTAATCTGGAATAAGGAAGGAAACCTCCTTATCATATCCAAGACATGTTCTATGCTTGTTGCTAACAAGCTCTTCCCAAGATCTGATGATGGGTTTGGGAAGTGGAAACTGAACTTCTGCATCTACATGTGACTCTGCTGCTTTATTGGGCACTGGATCTAAATCAACTGTAATATTATTGCCCTATTGCTTATGGGACTTTGTTTCAATATTATGAACAGAAACATGTTCAGAGTGATGACTCCATTGCTGTAATTCTTCCTGCTATAGTTGAGATTCAAGCTGCAAAAAGGAAATGTTCTCTTGTGCATGTTGTAGATAGGTCTGAATTTTGGAGAGAGAGTCTTTATTGATTCTAAATGCATTGTCAGTCATTCAATGTATCATAGTATTGAGGAACTCTAATACTTCACCAATTAGAACCATTTCACAACAAATGTACCAATATTACAGCCAATACAAATGTCTTCTCTCTCCTCCACAAAATACTTATTTTATATAAAGTGTAGAGAATACACTAACAATGGTTCTATTTATTTATAGAGACAACTCTATAAAGAATGTTGGTGCAATCATATATACTTTTTTCCTTACATAGTAGAAGCACATTTGACTCACAACACTAGTGCACCAGCACTTAGTAAGAATAAATATGAATCCAAAATTAGTGTTTAATGCACATACCACAGTTTGAAACTATATAATGCAAAGAATGGAACCTACACAATGTAGAAAGATGCACCTACATTCCTAAACACTCACACTGTACATACACACATTTACTCTGCAACCCATCTCACAAATATATTGTAGATCCAATGCACATATAACACCAGGCTTCAATCAACTTGACAATATGCGTTCACAATCTAGCGTTTTATCCAACATACGAGTGTACAAACTTCAATGCTTCAATAGAGAATTAATGCATAGCTGAGCAGATATTCTATGTTCCAATTTTAGAGGTAATGTTGAAGACAACATAGCTACTGCTTTCCACCCTTCACCTTCAGAAATTGATAAGCCTTTCCCAAAGTCTCTTGATTCCAACAAAACAGAGATCCTTTCTGGGACAAAGTATATTAGCACCCACTTCGTATCAGTTGGATTGGTGATGTTTATGTGCTAATAAGTTTAATAGACCAACCTATGGTGAGCGACCAACCTATAGCAGCATCAAGATTCTCTCTGACCTCAATCGCCATTCGGGTTCTGGTTCCGACAGTGATTCTGACGGTCCCCAGGAGTATTACACTGATGTCATGTGGAACTCGTTCTTGAGTTTCCTTTGGAGTATCAGTCATCAACCTCTAATTTTAGTTATTCTTCTAAAATAGAAGAACTATTTAATCTACCCGGTATATGGCAAACCTTCAAATTTTCCACGGAACCAAAAGGAATTAAAACCCCAATTTATAACCTTATCGCATCCAAAATTTAAATTAACTCACATGCATTTTCCAATGCAATCACCATTAGATATGACCCATCTAATCAAATGACTATCACATCACCCGCTCGCCAACTAGCTTGGCCAATCTCCACCATCGATCAATCCCACTTGATCCAACCACTCGTAATATCACGTGAAATCTTGAAATATGCCTAACAAGTCGAGAGCACGTGAGAAAAGTGGTTTTCCCGTGCTACGTGTCAGCCCCTCAGGTTAATTGTGTGAATTTGAAAAATACCATTTACCACTTTGAGACCGCGCGAGATACTACTTACACCTATGAAGACCATTCTTCTATTTTGATTAACTTCTGTGCTTGTCGGCATGTGATGACCATTAGATCTATTGGATTTGTCGATCGGATGATTTAGATCTTCTCCTGGGTTTCTCACGAATTTCTTAGGGTTTCCTCGTTCTAACAAGACTAGCATGATCTATTGGATTTGTCGATCAGAAGATTCAAATCTTCTCCTAGGTTTCTCACGAATTTGTCAGGATTTCCTCGTTCTACCAAGACTAGCACTCCTGCCAAGTTTAGTCTATCTCTAAATTATATTCACACGAGAGGTATCGCCATGCTTTTGCTTCATCGCTCTTCATGTTTTTGTACAGGACTCAAACTAGGGACAACTGAAGGGCCTACGGAAGTTGAAATATTCGTAGGAAGAGTGGAAGCCAATGCACATTCTTCATTAGTTTTAATGTAGAGGCATGGAGGCCTGTTGGAGGCTGATCACAGTGGTATGGAGACCTAGTGGCCAAGAACTGTGTGTGGAGAACACCCTATGGGATTGTCTTTTAGAAGCTAACACTTCCCTTTGAGCCAATCCACCTTCAACAACACACCAGAGTCATGGGGACTAACAATTGACGCATAAAGAATAAAGTGTGGGGCTCAACAAATGCATGCATAATCCAGTGTTCAGGTAGCATATGAGCTGGCAATGGATTCATCATAGTTTTTCGTTTTTCATTGTAATTTACCACTGGAAGAAAGAGTCAATTAATCTCAAGACTTCAAGTCCTTATCATAGTTCCTCATACCAATGCCATGAGTACAACCAATTTGAACTGGTGCCACAATGATATATCTAAAATAAATGGAGCTTCATGTGGTGGTGATTTCGTTTCTCATAAGACTCTATAGACAAACCCACTCAATCCCCCAAGCACTATGAGCACAAAAGACATTGAACACTTCTATGTCCTCCTCCTCATCGGTCGAAACTTAATGGTCAATATACATAGATATTTGACAAAGATGAGGGTGTACAGGCCTAGCTAGAATGTTAAGGATTCATGCATTACAATAATTTATCTAGTTGGGTATAGTGCAGAACAAAAGACTGTATTCGTGATTTCCCACAGACAGGCGCATTTCTACAAGATGGTGTAATTGTGCAAGGAATGATTCTTAGAGCTCCTATAGAACTGGGGAGAGATGGCGACTAGAATTTAGCTAAAAAAATATTCATGAAATGCAAAACTACATGCACTAATATGCCATAAAATGAGTGGCTCAAATTGGAGCAGGGCAGGAGTACGCCCTCTCTGATACCATGTTAGACACATACATGGCAGCAACAAAATATTATATATAAGCATGAGAGTATATCTATTATTGACAATGACATACATTTATAGTACATTCATATGACCTTTGGTTTCGTATTCCAAGGTTTCTTGGACTTCCTTAGACTATTCAGCTTCCACACTAACCCTTAGAGGATAAGGTGTTCAACAAGTTGGTTCAAAAACTATAGATAAATTCAGTCCACAATCATAAGAAACATCCATATCAAGAGGTGAACCAAAATCATCTACATCACCTCCATTTTGCCTAGTTGAATTTCTTATTCCTGTCTTTCCATATACCACACACCACCCATCACCGATGTCACCATGTAAGCGATGAGGTTGAAATCCATCTCGCATTTTGAATCAAGAGCTTCACCTACCACTTCTCTTGAGCGCTTCTTGTTGGCATTCTTGTGTAGACACTTCATGGCATAATGTCTAAGCTCGTGATAGTGAAAACATTTAATACTTGACATGTCCTTCTTCTTTCCACCTTGACTAAAATATGATTTGGAATGGGATGAATTCTACTTCCCTTTATTTTCCTTTCCATCTAGGGAACAATTCTCCTCATAATCATGCTTGGATGAGGATCTACCTTTGGTGGTTCGTCAAATCTCTTCTTGCACCAAGTCGGACCACAAATGCTCCCACTCTGATAGTTTCTCCCTCACATTAACTCACTCCTGGTAGTTCTTCCAGCTCCTGGGAAGTCCTGAAAGTGCTAGGCTCACCAAATCATCTTCAACAACTATAACACCGACACTTCCAAGCTCATCCCAACATTGGGTGAACTTGGTCAAGTACTTTGGTATTATGTCACCCTTCTCCATCTTGATTTTTTTGAGCTTATCCTTTAGTGCCAACTTCTTGTGATCAATGTTGTTTTGAAGCATGTCTATCAATGCCTTCCACATTGCATATAGAGTCTCCTTATCATGGAGGTATGAGACAATATAATCTCAAACTCTTTCTAGGATAATCCTTCTCACCTTTGCCACACATTTTCTCCACTTTGCTAGATCTTGAGCATTAGCTCGTGGAGGCTTAGGAATATCTTTCTCTATAAGTTCCTTAGTCTTGTTGTCTTCCAACATTGCCTCCATCCTGTCCTTCCAAGAAATATAGCTTGAACTACCCTGAAGGTAATATTTGTGTCTCAATCCGTAGAACAACATCTTTTTCGCTTTGAACTATGACAGTGGAAATTCAATTTCACCTACAAAAGAAAAACTCGTATTCTCCTCTTCTATAGTGATTTTAGCTCTGATACCATATTGAAATTCCTTGTAGATTCAAATTTCTAATTGTAATATGCTAAAACAATAGACTTTAATATACCCTACTCATTAGTGAAAACAAATAAATGATGGTGAAATCACGAAACATACAAGAGAAAGAATTCAATCAAAACATAAAACAATGATTTCATGGGGAAAGAAACAACAAAAAACCCTACGTATATGTATATTACATTAGCTAGAAAATATGAGAAGATTACAATGATTTTCTCAAGCCCGAGTAACCTCTTCAATATCTCTATCTATCTCTCTGCTTCCTAGGAAAGCCTTGGCCAATACTTAACCAATTTTATGCTTTCCTTAGTCTTATTTTCTTGCGCAAATCCTTAAGGAATTAACCCCCATTTAATTTGGAAATCCCTTATTTATGAATTGAACAATCCTCATAGGCCTTCCTTTGTCTGTATTCACCATTTTTACAATTTAGATGATTATACAACTGATAATACACTATCCCTCAACTCCAATCTCAACTGGGTTGTTTTCTAGTATGACTTGCAAGAGTTAATTATGAGTGAATCTTCAGTTTACTAGTTGATTACTATAGGCAAGACCACATTGAACTTCAGGCAACACCATATTTCACTTTAGGAAATACCAATCTGCACTTCAGGTAGCACTACACTCGACTACAGGAATCACTCCACTTGGAGTGTAGGGACCACCACGCTATTAGACCTCCCACTAGTTCCTCCAATATTTGGAAGTAGTTTAACTAACTTTAACGCAGTTAGAGAGAATTAATTAATTACAACTCAAAATAAACTCAACCAGTGCTCCTAAATCTAGGAGACACTCTACATGGCTCTAGATAGACCCTCAACTCAATTTAATTGAGCCAACTATGTCAAATTAACTTAGTTAAATAATACAAGTTGTCATGAGATGTGGAATTACAATTTTATTCCCAATTTAATTCAAGGACAAAATTAAATTAGGATTTTCTTGTTGCATTTTCAACAAATACCACTAAAATTTTGACAAAAGGTAAACTAATCTTTCTAATGAATTTATTTGGGCAACCTTTCTATACGATCGAATTTGGTCTTCATATTCTACAGGTATGATCCAACAGAGTGGTGAAAAACTTTTAAAATTGAATTCTCAAATGGTGGGGACCGGGCTTAGAATTTCACTTCACCCTATGGGATCAGATGGTGTGGGAACACACAAATGGGGCTTGCGGCCTATGCTTCAATTATCCTAACCTTCTACATTGGTATGAGTCAAGGGACAAATTTGGTATTCTTTATCCTTTCAATTTCATTTGCAATAAAATAAGCACGCGTGACCTTGTAAGGCAACTAGACCATAAGCAAGATTGAGTTGTCAATAGAAAAGAGAATGGCTTGTACAATTTTTATGCTAGGCTATTCCACCAGAATGCATGATAATGTGCGAACTTATAAGCCTTATTGCCTTTCATTAATCCCATCATTATTATGGCAAGGAAAAACCTTTATTGGAAATGAAAATGTTTGTGCACCAACTAACATGTTGCCACCCTACTAAAGACTTAGTGTAAACTAGTTTATTTGGGTGGACCTACATATGGTTTTGTGAACGTTTTTTGCACATGGTTTGGATGCGATGGTTTTCAATCGATGTTTTTGGGCATGATGGTTTTTGGTCCATGGTATTGGATGCCTTGTCATGTATAAATATGTGTTGTAACATTGAAAGGAACATAATGAAAAATCAAGATGTTAGTCCCCATTTTGGGATCTAGGGGAAAATCTCTGTGTATATGTGTTTTATGTGTTATGCATTCTTTATTTTCTATGCTTTAGAATTCGTATGTAGGTAATTTATGTACGGTGTTAAAACCTACATTTGGTATCAAAGTTGTTTTTTCTTCAAGGGGATGCCTTTGCTGCTGAGGGGTTTCACTCGGGCCTATGGTAGACCCTGTTCAATGGGAGATTTGTGGGATCGATTCTGGTGGTGAAAGAAGATGGCGAGCAGTGGAAAGATAGAGATCGAGAAATTTAATGGTCAGAGTTTTGAGTTATGGAAACTTAAGATGGAGGATTTGTTGGTGGATAAAGATCAGTGGATTGTGGTACATCTAGGTACTAAACCAATGGGAGTGTCCAATGAAGAATGAAAGAAGTTGGATTGGAAGGCAAAGAGCACAATACGATTATGTGTCTCAGATTCAATATTGTTGAATGTATCAAGGGAAGCTACGACGAAGGCTTTGTGGGAAAAGTTAGGGATTTTATACCAATCTAAGTCTCTGGTGAATAAACTATTCCTACGGAAAAAGCTGTATAACCTGAGGATGAAAAATGGAGGCTCGGTGACAAAGCATTTGAATGCATTTAGTACTGTGCTAAGTCAATTATCATCTATTGATATTAAAATTTTAGATGAAAATAAGTGCATCAGTTTGTTATATTCTCTAACAGATTCGTGGGATAGTCTAGTTATTGCAATAGGTAGCAATGCAACTGCCTTGCAGTTTGATGAAATAGTCTCATCCTTGTCGATGGAGGAAATGAAATAGAAAAATATGGAGAGCTAGAATGGCGATGCCTTGTTTGTACAAGGATGGTCCCAGAATAGAAACAAAAGTAAGTCTTTGAGTGGGAGGTCTAAATCTAGAGGGAGATCTAAATCTCTAGGGAAACCTATAAAGGTGGTGTGCTAGAAATGCAGAAAGGAAGGGCACTACAAAAGGGACTGCAAATCTAAAGCTCCTAATAAAGGAAAGGGATCTGATGATGCTTCTTCTGTAGAGGTGAATACCACATCAGATGAAGGTGGGGATGTGTACTTGGCTTCTTCAAGTACACATGTATATCACGAGGTATTGTTGATTGAATCAAGTGCATCCTTTTACTTCGCTCCACATAGAGAGTGGTTCTACAAGTATGAGAAATAAGATGGTGGTGATGTCTTCTTGGGGGATGACAGGAAGGCTAGAATCGTTGCTTGTGAAAAAGTAAAGTTGAAGTTGCAAGGTGCAAAGGTTAGAACACTTCCGGGTGTTCTACATATTCCTGCATTAGCTAGAAATCTGATTTCTGTAAGCAAGCTGGATGATCCAAGTTTAAAAACAGTGCTTGAGAAGGATACCTTCAAAATGGTTTGGCGGGCACTGGTATTGATGTGGGGAGTTCAGATTGGGACTCTCTACAAGCTGCAAGGTAGCGTTGTTGTTGATGGATGCAACAATTCTGTGGTTCTTGAATGTGGGGCGGAAAATCTAGTGGTCTCTGGAGAGAAGACCATGTTATGGCATCAAAGTCTTGGACATATTGAAGAGAAGGGCCTTTGAATACTTCATGGTAAATGTATGGTAGAAGGTATGAGTAATAGCTCTCCGGATTTTCATTCCTGTGAAAATTGTGTATATGGGAAGAAGAATCAGGTGAGTTTCCCCTCAAGTGGTAAGAAGGCAAAACAAATATTAGAGCTTGTGCACATTGACGTGTTTGGACCTGTGAAGATTCCATCACTGGGTAAGTTTGTGTACTATGTATCCTTTATAGATGACTTCTGAAGGAATACATGGATATATTTCCTTCAGAAGAAATCTGGATTCTTTGACATGTTTAAAGAATTTAAGGCTCTGGTGGAAAACCAGATAGAGAATAAGATAAAGGTACTGAGGATAGATAATGGTGGAGAGTTTTGTAGTAAGGAATTTGAAGAATTCTGTAAGAACTGTGCTATAGCACAACAGAAGACTACTCCATACATAACTAAGCAAAATGGAGTTGCAGAAAGAATGAACAAAATGTTGATGGAAAGGGCAAGAAGCATGTTCAGTGATGCTAGGTTAGGACAGGAATTCTAGGCAGAGGCAATGGAGACAACATGTTACCTAGACAACATATCACCTTCATCAACGTTAGAGGAGAAGACTTCTTATCAGGAAAACTAGTGTCCATTCAGA
>Ga0181464_1001860_pt1 | contig 10614 bp, 5 predicted proteins | sample InSIn2gowninarea_FD_119074 | JGI IMG/M metagenome (GOLD analysis project Ga0181464, IMG submission 119074) | Clean room microbial communities from NASA Spacecraft Assembly Facility at Jet Propulsion Laboratory, Pasadena, California, USA -... ...
CAGATTGATGGGATTCATAATTGGAAATAAATGTGGTCTAGAAATTTCTCAATGGATGCCTAGTGTAGAAATCTATCACAAGTTAGTGATTTGATTTCTCCGTACACCATATCCAATCCATGGTTATTTCCCTCCTTTATGTTATCATGACACATTCAATGTTTTCAAAGAATAAATCTTATCAATTTGTTTGTTAATTGGAGAAGCCAAGATCATAGTCTAGTGATATCCCGGAGTTGGCCACCCTCAGATTCCTTTATCTGGATGGAACAACTCGGGAATATAGTGGAGAGTGGAAAAGAGGCCCCGATGGGGATGGAAAAACATGGTTATAGTGGAGTTGAAGGGAGGGGATTAGACCCTCCCATATGAATGATTGGTGATACATGTGAAGTGTTGAGGATAGGTGGTGCATAGGATCAGGAATGTTCAAGATAAATCATGGTGCTATTATAAGAAATATGGTTATTTCACTTTTATATTTTGTAGGTATTGTTATGGGATATTGCAAGAGTGGTGGAGGCCAAGACAATTTTGTAGAGACTGCCAACATATTCATTTCTCATTCAATCTATAATTTATGTGTTTAATAATTTTTTAGGTGGGTGGGGTTTTTGTTGTGGCTCTTACAGCGACCAATTCACAGAGTGTGGGGTCTTCAAGAAATGACTTGTTTGGAATCTCCTCGTAGTTTTTGGGATTTGAGAGGGAGGTCCATTTGCAGAATTGGCTCATCAACTGAATTCTCTTGTGTTGGTGTTCTTCTGCAAATTCTTTGGTAAGTCTTTTGGTTCATTTCTTTGGTTTCCTAAGTGATAATATTTCCTATAGAGTGAATCTAGTGTTTTCCAATTTCAACTATGTCTTTCTATTCCCTTTTCTTGAGGGGTTAAACTCAAGCTCTTTAGTTTTGAGTTTGAATTGTAGTCTCTTTTTACTCCCTAATAACACTAGGGATTTTGGTGGGCAATAAGAGTCTCGAGCCTTCTGCATCTTCCATTGGGTGTTTTTCCATTTTTCTTTGGGGAGTGTAGATAGGGGAAGTCAACGCGATTTTGATAGGGGTGAAAAGTTTGCCATGGTGGAGGGTTGTGTGGATTCTTGGGGCAAATACATTGTTCAATTTAGGAGCCTGAAAGTTTTTTCGGTCCCTTGCATCTTGTTGAAGACTAGAAGATTGTTTCTATGTTTCAATGTAAGGTGAGTGATGTTTTGATAACATGGTCGAGCTAGACATAGGTTAGGGCCTCGAGGAAATTCTGTGGCCCACAAAGGATAGGTAGGGGAAATGGAAGGTGATGGGGGTCCATAGGTGGCATTCGAGGGTGAGGTGGATCAAGAACATATTCCTTCTCCAAGACATGTGGATATTCCTCCCTCTTTGGACACTCTGAACTCCTAGAAGAACTAGGCCAACACTGTCACGACGATCATAATGAAGTGATTTCTTATATGAATGACCTTCAGAATAACTAGTGGTACATTCATGATCGCTTGGATTCTCTTTGATCGAGTTAAATGAGAACTAATTATCAACTTGTGCATATTGAGGGTCACCTTGCTCACTTTGAATTCCATTTCCATGGTGGTCCTAGGCCTATAGAGTTACCAAGTGTTGAACCAACTTTGGTAATTCCTCCTTACCGTTGATGGATATGGGTTGTATTCTAATCCTATAATTGTTTTGGCCTCTCTGATCTTTAGGTTGCTATATCCTTTGTAAAATTTGGTTTTATGTACTTAGTTTTTGTGTTTCTCTTATGGCCAACAAATATAGTAGGAGTGAGGCTAGAATACCCGTGAATTTCATGCCTATTTGTTATAATTCTTTAACGAATTAATAGGAGCATGTTGATTTACAAAAAAACATATTATAAAATCCAAGGGATTAATATTAAAAACACTTATAATTAATATTATAAACTTAAGAAATTATCAATATTAGAAGTCCAAGGGATCAATAAACCCAACCGATAAATTGGATAAATTGCAATATAATATAATGTTAAAAGAAACACTGACATACTGCAACATTCCACTAGATTCATGTACCATTTCGATCTCACATTGTTATTATTATTATTATGAACATGTATATTAATATTATATTGTTTTTAATAAACATTTTTAAAATGTCATTGTCACCATGTAAGGATCATTTTTTTCCTATCAAATGGATATATAAGGAATTACTATGATAACTTCAACGTAAAATTATGCAATCATAGATTCAATACAATTACTAAATATTGCAATTTCATCCTCCTTGTTTATCAAGACATACAACTACAATATCTTTCCATGTTTTCATTCACAATGCAAATATAACATAACCACACATCAAATGAAAAAAAAAAATGTAATAGAAGAATAAGGTTGTAACATGGAAGAATAAATAAAATTCAATCGATAACATTAGAAGTTAAAAAAAAACACAACCATAGAAATATGAAAGGAATTCATATTTGAATTTTGAAATAATGATATGAAGGGGAAACAACCAATAGTACAAAGGACAAAAACAAAGTGAGAAGTTTATTTTAGAAAGTATTTATGTCTTGACATGATAAATTCAAATTTCCAAAAAATAAAATAAAATTCTTTATTACATGATAAACACTAAACAAACTATTCCAAAATGCAACCACGTTGAGGCCAAGGCAAGTCAGCACAAATTTCCAACCTGTGCATTTTTCATTTAATCTACAATTTATGCATCTAATAATTTTGTAGGTGGGTGGGGATTTTGTTGTGGCTTTTCCAGTTACCAATTCACAGAGTGTCAGGTCCTAAAGAAATGACTTGTTGGGAATAGACTCATAGTTGGGGGGCTTGGAGAGGGAGGCTCATTTTTAGAATTGGATCATCAGCTTAATTGTCTTATGTTGGGGTTCTTTTGAAAACACTTTGGTAAGTCTTTCAATTCATTTCTTTGGTTTTCTAAGTGTTAATATTTCCTGTAGTGTGGACGTGGTGTTTTCTAATTTCAACTATGGCTTTCTATTCCTTTTTCTTGAGGATTTAAACTCGGGCTCTTTAGTTTTCAGTTGCAATTGTAGTCTCATTTTGTTCCCTATTAATATGGAGGATTTTGGTGGGCAATTAGAGTCCTAGGTATTCTACATATTATATTGGGTGTTCTTCCATTTTTTTCATTAGGGGGGATGTAGATATGGGAAGTCAATGTGATTTTGTTAGGGGTGACAACTTGGCCATGGTAGAGGGTTGTGTGGATTCTCGGTGAAAATACATTGTTAAACTTAGGAGCCTGAAAGTGTTTTTGGCCTCTTGCATCTTGTTGAAGACTAGAAATTGGTTTCTATGTTTCAATGTAAGGTAAGTGATGTTTCAGAAACATAGTCAAGCTAGACACACGTTAAGTCATTGAGGAAAGTGGGTGGCCCATGGAGGACATGCAGGAGAAATGGAAGGTGATGGGGTTGCATAGGTGGCATTCAAGGGTGAGGTGGATTAAGAACATATTCCTTCTCCAGGCTGTGTGGATATTCCTCCCTCTTTGGACTCTCTAAACTCCTAGAAGAACTAGGCCAATACTATCACCAGGATCATAATGAAGTGATCACTTTTATGAATGACCTTCAAAATAACTAGTGGTACATTTAAGCTTCGATTCTCTTTGGTGGATTCAAATGAGAACTAATTATCGGCTCGTGCATATTGAGGGTCACTTTGCTCACATGGAATTCCATTTCCATGGTGATACTAGGCCTACTGAGTTACCAAGTGTTGGTCCAACTCTGGTAATTCCTCCTTGTTGTTCATGGATGTTGGTTGTATTCTAATCCTACATTTTTTTTGGGCTCTCTGTTCTTTACATTGCTATATCCTCTATAAAATTTGGTTTTATGTACTTAGACTTTGTGTTTCTCTTATGGCGGACATATATAGTAGGAGTGAGGCTAGAATACCAGTGAATTTCATGCATATTTGTTATAATTCTTTGAAAAATTAATAGGAGCATGTTGATTGAACAAAAAACATATTATAAAATCAAAGGGATTAATATTAAAAACACTTAGGAATATTATTATAAACATAAGTGATTATCAATATTATAAGTCCAAGGGATCAATAAATCCAAGGTATTATCAATATTATAAGCCTGGTGGATTAATATTACAAAACCCTAGGATTAATATTATAAACCCAAGGGATTAATTGGATAAAATGCTATCTAATATAACGTTCAAAAAAAGACTAACATATTGCAACATTGCACTAGATTCATGTACCACTTGGATGTCACATTATTATTATTATTATGAACAAGTATACTAATACTATATTGTTTTTAATAAAAAAATTTAAATTGTCACTGTCACCATGTAAGGATCATTTTTTTTTCTATCAAATGGATATATATGGCATTATTGTGATAACTTCAATGTAAAATTATGCAATCATAGATTCAATACAATGGCTAAATATTATAATTTCATCCTCCTTGCTTATCAAGACATTCAAATATGGTTTATTTCCATGCTATCATTCACAATACAAATATAACATAACCACACATCAGATAAAATAAAAAAAAAATAATGTAATAGAAGCATAAGGTTGTAACACGGTAGAATAAATACAATTCAATCAATAACATTGGCATTTAATAAAAACCCAACCATAGAAATATGAATGGAATTCATATTTTAATTTTAAAATAACCATATGAAGGGGAAACAACCAATAGTACAAAGGTAAAAAACAAAATGAGAAGTTTATTTCAAAAATATTTATCTCTTCACATCATCAATTCAAATTTCCAAGAATAAAAATTAAATACTTTATTACATGCTAAAAACTAAACAAACTATTCCAAACTGCAACCACATTGAGGCCAAGAAATGTTTGCACAGATTTCCAACCTGTGCATTTCTCATTCAATCTACAATTTATGCATCTAAGAATTTTGTAGGTGGGAGGGGTTTTTGTTGTGGCTCTGCTAGTGACCAATTCACAGAGTGTCAGGTACAAAAGAAATGGCTTGTTGGGAATTTCCTCGTAGTTGGGGGGCTTAGAGAGGGAGGCTCATTTTCAGAATTGACTCATCATCTTAATTCTCTTATGTTGGGGTTCTTCTGCAAACACTTTGGTGAGTCTTTCGATTCATTTCTTTGGTTTTCTAAGTGCTAAGATTTCTTGTAGTGTGGAGGTGGTGTTTTCCAATTTCAACTATGTCTTTCTATTCCCTTTTCTTGAGGAGTTAAATCAGGCTCTTTAGTTTTGAGTTTCAATTGTAGTATCATTTCACTCCCTAATAATACTGGGGATTTTGGTGGGCAATTAGAGTCTTGGGTCTTCTTCATATGCTATTGGGCATTCTTCCATTTTGTCATTAGGAGGGATGTAGATAGGGGAACTCAATGTGATTTTGGTAGGGGTGACAACTTGGCCATGTTGGAGGATTGTGTGGATTCTTAGGGAAAATATATTGTTAAATTTGGATCCCGAAAGTGTTTTCGGCCCCTTGCATCTTGTTGAAGACTCAAAGTTGGTTTCTATGTTTCAATGTAAGGTGAGTGATGTTTCAACAACATGGTTGAGCTAGGAAAATGTTAAGGCCTTGAGGGAAGTGGGTGGCCCATGGAGGACAAGTAGGGGAAATGGAAGGTGATGGGGGTGCATAGGTGGCATTCAAGGGTGAGGTGATTCATGAAGATATTCCTTCTCCCTGACATGTGGATATGCCTCCCTCTATGGACTCTTTGGACTCCTAGAAGAACTAGGCCAACATCGTCACAAGGATCATAATTAAGAGATTGCTTTTATGAATGACCTTCAAAATAACTAGTGGGTCATTCAAGGTCATTTGGATTCTCTTCGATGGGGTCAAAAGGAGAACTAATTATCAGCTCAAGCTGATATTGAAGGTCACCTTTCTCACTTGGAATTCCATTCCATGGTGATCCTAAGCCTATAGAGTTACCACGTATTGGCCCAACATCGGTAATTCCTCCTTATCGTTGATGGATGTGGGTTGTATTCTCACCCTATAATTGTTTTTCACTCTCTGGTCTTTATGTTTCTATATCCTCTGTAAATTTTGGTTTTATGTACCTAGTTTTTCTTTCTCTCTTATGGCCAAAAAATCTAGTAGGAATGAGGCTAGAATACTAGTGAATTGCATGCATATATGTTACAATTGTTTGAAAAATTAATAGGTGTTTGTTGATTGAAAAAAAATAATATGATAACATCCAAGGGATTAATATTAAGAACACTTAAGATTAATATTATAAACCCAAGTGATTATCAATATTATAAGTCCAAGGGTTCAAGAAACCCAAGAGAATACCAAAATTATAAGCTTGGTGGATTAATATTACCAAACCTCAGGATTAATATTATAAACCCAAGGGATTAAATTGGATAAATTGCAATCTAATGTAACGTTTAGAAAAAAACTAACATACTGCAACGTTGCACTAGATTCATGTACCATTTGGATGTCACATTTTAATTTAACTACATTAGATGCTCCATTTGAGGGTTTCTTAAAGTTTTTTGAAATTTCAATTTCAAACACTTGATCAAACATTTTAAGCACTCCATAGAGCTATCCAGGGCCTAAAAAACAATTTTTTAGCTCCTCTTATATAGATTTCTCTGCAACATCATTTTGTACCCTAAGAGACTCCAAGCATAATTTGTCTTTAAGTGGTCGAGCTACATGTCAAGTTCGGGAAGGAACCCTCTATCCAATGGCATATGAGTTTGACATTTTTGAATTCATATGATATTTTTTATCTAATTTATTTTAAACATAATGCTCTATTTTTCTTTTAATAGTTTTAAAGAGGTTGAATAAAAGTCAATATCATAAAAGATACACAACTAAAAAATTTCAAAAAATACCACTACGAGTCCTCTTCAAAAGGGTACTCTTAGTTTTCAATTTATTTAAATAGTTGAAAAAAAACCTTACGTGAACACATGTGTCTACAAAATGAATTGAAATATTAATTTTGCCAACTTTGAAAATTAATTAAAAAATACAATTTTACATAAAAATTAAAAATTTATAGTACAAACAACTTAGCTCTCTCCATATAACTAGTTCATTAACTTTATGTTTATTAGATGTTATATTGTAAATTATATAATTATAATATAATTATATAATTTAAAATATAACATCTAATAAACATAAAGTGTGTATATAACTTCTAGACACCCCTTTGGAAGTTTAATTCCCCCAAAGTGGCTTCCATCCTCAATGCCTCCCAATAAGGTTTGAGCTTATGACTTGGTGGGGACTAAAGCCCTCACAAACCAATCAGCCAACCCCTCATTGGTAAGCATAATCTAGTCATTTTAATTTTAAATTTGGTTAGTTATCATGCATGGCATGCTAATTGAACTCCTTTGTCTGTGAAACTAATGAAGAAGATGTGGAATCCCTCATACATGAAGATAATGTTGAACAGGATTATGAAGAGTGACAATTTCTATCCCAAATAATTCCTCCAAATAAAATTAACAATTCTAACCATGAAAATCTTGGTCGAAGGAAGTTTGATATTCATTATAATTGGTAGAAAAAATAATGTCAAATGACATTGCATAACAAGCTATTCAATTTATAAAATATTCCCAATAAGTGGTTGTTTTTAATGAAAACTCAATGAGACAATTGTGTTACCATCTTCCTTATCAGAGAAACAGCAACCGCCTTTTGATATCATTTTATGTCACTCTGTTAATAATGGAAACCATGATCTTCTAAAAATGATTATTCAAGGAACGACTCTAAGTAGCAAGTCTTTTCTTATTCATTGTATTTCACATGCTCTTTCTACTTTAGCAAAAAAAATGGTATAATTTCATTGTTTTTGCTCACTCCAACTGATATTACCTCATTTAATATACATGTAAAAAAATACACTTTGCTTTGAAACTTCCTATCAATATATGAAACCACTCAATGGCCAAGTTCTAACATTGTTTCAAGAAGAAATGAGGCACATTTGATATATCTTGATAGATGAAATGATATTTATATGCCTAAGGTTCTTCATATATACAAATTCTCATTTGCGAGAAACCTTCCTTTGATAACGAGTCTTCTCCTTTTGGTGGTAGATGCGTGATTCTTGTGGATGACCTTGGTCAACTACCTCCTATCAAGGATAAAGATTTTTATGCCAGTGAGACAATAGGGAAAGTGTTATGGAAAAGCTTCAACATTGTTGTCACTTTGGATAAAAAAATTCAACAACAAGGAACTAAGATGAAACAATCCTCCTTTTGTAATATTTTAACTAACATCAGTAATGCAAAACCTTTTCTGCATTATTCATATCTTATCATTTCATGCGTTGATAACTACTTGTGTCCAATGGAAAAGAGCTTATTTCATTAGTTCACTTGTTCACAACACATAATTTGGTCACTCGACACAACCAACAAATGCTAAAATCATTGAATTCTCCAATTGCAAGATGTTTTGCAAAATATACCAGAAGAAGAAAAATATTTAAAAATGATGATGATTTGATGGAATTTGAAGTCTTATTATGTCGTGGACAATGTGTCATGCTAAAATGTAACTTGTGGGTTGAATATGGGTTAGTCAATGGTGTGCTTGGATATATTGAATATATATTCTATGTGGTTGGTTCAAAGGCCCCTCAACTTCCATTGTTCACTAAAGTTATTTTTGAGAAAGACAAAGGTGTTCCATTTGACAGAAGTTGTCCAAACATTGTGCCTATAACACCTGTTATTAGAGGAAAAATTAAAGAAATACCTTTGAAAATGGGAAGGAACCTCACTATATACAAATCATGGGGGATGACTTTACAATAAACCACAATTGATATTGGAGATAAAGAGAGGCAAGATTTGACATTTACAACAAGATCAAGAGTGAAATCCATAGATGGTTTGTGTATTTCGCCACCTTTGTCTTTTCAACTTTATGAGAAAATGAAAAGTAATGCATATGTTACATTAGGAAGAAAGAAGAGAAATGATTGAACTCCATATTATTGTAACATATATATGTTCAAAATATTTTAGTACTTTTTTGTCATTCTCAAATGATATGAATACTTTTTAATATTTCTTGTTATAACTTTCAATAATTCCAATAGATTTCAATAAGTTATTCATTGTATTTCTCAATAATTTCAATTGATTTGTTATCAATCTTCTTACATTTTGGAATAATTTGTTTAACCTTTTGCATGTCATTATATATTTCATCTTTATTTTTTAAATTGAATTTTAGGATGTAAAGACAAATATTTTTCCAAATAAAGTTTTCATTTCTTTTTTAACCTTTGAAATATAGATTGTACCTCTTTCATATGGTTATGTTAAAATCCAAATATGGATGCTCTTGGTATTTCAATTGGTGTTTTTTTATTAACTTCTAATCATATCAATTGAATTCTATTTATTCTTCTTTCTTACATTCTTATGTTTCAATCATATTAAATTTATATTTCATATATATCTTTAGAAAAAATTCTTTTCCACGTTATTTGTTTTAAACACCTTAGATCCATCTTACCTCCAAATTATAAAGAGTCAAGGAGGAACGTATATTTTAAGGTCTTGAATGATCCCTCATATGCATTCTCTAATAGTTATAGAGTAATATCAAATTAAGTTATTTGAGTTATATTCATACTCAAATTATATTTCTTTTAGAATTCACACACACACATGCACACAGATAAACTAATTTTATTTATTTCTCACTGACATATAGATATGAATAATGAAGATGACGGGAGCTTTCATGTCAAAAATCCATGGTATTACTAAAGCTTAACATTTTGTTACCTACAAACAAAATAATATTGATAGAAAACTTGGATATCATGATCATTTTTTTTATGATCACTTGTAGCTTCTAGCTGAAATGAAGTCATGCATCAAATATTTACTGCATGCTTTTTTCAAAGAGAAATTGGAAAAAAATTAAGAAGATATTGGTTGGAAAGGAAAAGGGGCTATGATCATTGCAATGTTGATGTGAGTTGGTGTTGTTTTTGTCATCAATGTGGTTGCATTTTGGAATGGTTTGTTTACTTTTTTGCATGTAATAGAGTATTCAAACTTTGTTTGGCATTTTGAATTTATAATTTGAAGACATAAATATTTTTTGAAATAAAATTCTCATTTTGTTTTTGATATTTGTACTAATGGTTATTTCCCCTTCATATAGTTATGTAAAAATTCAAATATGAATTGCATTCATATTTCTATGGTTGTGATTTTATTAACTTCCAATTCTATTGATTAAATTCTATTTATTCTTCCATGTTACAACCTTATGCTTCTATTACATTAAATTTTTGTTTTAATTTGATATGTGGTTATGTTACATTTGTATTTTGAATGGAAACATGGAAATAAACCATATTTGAATTTCTTGATAAACAAGGAGGATGAAATTATAGTATCTCGTAATTGTATTGAATCTATGATTGCATAATTTTACATTGAAGTTATCAAAGTAATGACATATATATCCATTTGATAGACAAAAAAATCCTTACATGGTGACAATGACAATTTAAAATTTTCTATTAAAGAAAATGTAATATTAATATACTTGAATAATAATAATAATAATATTAA
>Ga0181464_1001861_pt1 | contig 10611 bp, 8 predicted proteins | sample InSIn2gowninarea_FD_119074 | JGI IMG/M metagenome (GOLD analysis project Ga0181464, IMG submission 119074) | Clean room microbial communities from NASA Spacecraft Assembly Facility at Jet Propulsion Laboratory, Pasadena, California, USA -... ...
TTTTTATTTTTATTTTTTTAATTTAGCTACTCCTATATTAATACAAAATATGATTACAAAGAGGCTGTGGCCTCAAGAGTTCTAGCCCAAGAGAAGGCATGCTTACAAAATATCGCTTGAAAAACTGACCAGGAAACTTGCATAATGACTTGCTTTCAAACTTGATGTGTTTGGAGACTGTAACTAAAAACCGGGACAGAGTGTTTGGAACCAAACAAAAACTCAGTATTGCGCAGCCCTTTTTTGACCGAAAGCTGACCCATAAACTAGTTGACCCAAAACATTAACCAGAAAGACAGTGACCAAAAAACAGTGACCAAGACAATGACCAAGACAATGACCAAAAGACTGGAGAGTGCCGCCCATGCAGGGGAAACCGCAAGTCAAAATTTGCAAAAGACTTGATTCTGAGAATTGTAAAACAAGAAATGACTTTGGAACCGGAAGGGATTGGGTGTCTTCTTACAGCAACTGAACAAAACCAGAAGGTGCAGACCTGTTTAATCTTCATGCGAGGTTGGAGGCGGCTCTTCAACAATGTGGCAACCGAATTGGTCAGGGTCTTCGAACTCAGAGGGTTGGCCCTCTTTACTTGAAGAACCACCACCTGCAGGAGCGCATAGACCAACATGAATTGTCATTTCCTATGTTGTTCAGCCACCTTGGTCCTTTCGCTGAGTAATCTCAATCTGCGAGGATTTGTTCTTGTCTGCCTTACTCAGCACCAAGGGAGCCCCTGGGCCAATAGCCCTCAGACCAACAATGTCTTCACACAGCTCAACGGTGACTAACACAATGAAGGAGTAATTGCCCAGAGAGCAGGGGAAGCGAAAGCGAGCCGTGTGAGATTGGGAGTGGTGAGAGCATGCTTCTGTGATGAGTTTCCCTCGTCCCCTGCCCTGACCACTTCTATTCACAGGGTATCTATCAAAGCCAAAGTTCGAAGCTTTAGACGAAGGGTCTGAGGTCGTGGAGGAAGGCTGGCGGGAGACATGACCACGGGAGCTACCTCTTCTGCTGCTCATCCTTGAGCGCACCCTGGGCATATTGAAGTTTGCAGGAGGAGCGGAACAAACAGCAGTGAAGGAGACTGAGAGGGGGCAACAGAGGAAGATGCCAAACTGATTATTAGAAGAATGAAAGCACTGATGGATAGCAACGCCTTGATCCCGAGCCAGAAATTGTCGTGATCTGTCTCGAGACTGAGGAGCTTCAGTTTCGTTAGACCAGCTTGAGCGCAAGGGAGGAGTAGGAGTGAAAAACAAGCAGAGCGCCATTACAGTTAAACTATCAAACTGGAGGGAGGACAAGAACTGCATTAATACATCAATTAATTTTTTGTACTAAGTCATTAACTCATACCCCATGCGAGGCCGGCTGGTTGATGGTGATTAGCCACGTGCCCACCCTCCACATCGCCGTCGTGCCACTCGCCAAATTATCCACCCGCATGTGGGATTAGGTTGCGCAGTTATGGAGGAAGGATTTCCCAATTAAATATGGGCTAATTCTCTTAGGAATTACACAAGGAAGTAGGGGCTTGGCAATCATCATAATTGGCTAAGTGTTGGCTTGGGCTAGTTTGTGGGGCAGAGAGTTAGATTATACTTGTGAAGGAATTATTCTAGTGTGAACAAACATTGTATTTTATTCTCAAATATTCTAGTTAATTCACTATAGATAGTCGGGGTTTTGAGCACTTGTTTTCACTAGAGAAATAGTGTGTTATGTGCGATTGATATTCTTTCTCTTTCTGCTTATTGTTTTCATCGATCATTTTTGGTTTCTGCTGAGAAGAGTAAAGTGGATTCTTGTCTTGTGTTTTAGTATATCACATGAGCTGTTGAATCTACAAAAAAATCTACATGTTATCGGAGCTTAAGACAATATATAAGAGGAGATTTTGAGTTTGTTGTGCAAGTGAAAATCGCATTTGCAGTTCATACTTCAAAGTAAAAAATATGGATTTCTACAGTTTGAGACTTGAGTATGCCTTAGAAGGAAGCTCAAATTACATAGCTTGAAAGGATAAGATGGGAGAAGTGCTAGAAGACAATGGCCTCAAGGAATTCATTGATCAAGACATTCCTAAGCCTCCAACATCAGAGGCTAAATATTTCGCTGAATGGAGAAAGTGTGTGGCAAAGGCAAGGCAGGTTATCCTTGAGGGAGTTCAAGATCACATTGTCTCGAGTCTCCACGGCAAGGAAACACCATACTCAATGTGGAAGGCATTAACTAATCAGGTGCTTAGTATTTAGCTCAAAATTCAAAGTTCTTATATTGGATCAAAACTTGAACGACCACATCTGTCTCAGAAAAACGATTCCAACACAACACGTTTCGTTGAAAACCGAGTTTGTATGAGAAAATTATTGTGTTATGATCGCTTTTCTAAACAAGTGAAATTAAAAAAAAAAAATCCCAGTCACTGCATAGTGGGCAGTCCATACTGATGACGTGGCATGTGACTAGGCATGGTCAATGGTTGGTCAACAATGAACCATAGGTGGACAAGTGTCAGCATTTGGTTGGGTTGTACAATGGTGATTTGGCGCATTTTTATTGGTGCATTCTAGACTAATGGAAGCACACCACTTGGCAAGCTCGGAGGCCGCCATGTGGAACCTCCCAAGGGTTGGATTGGTGGTCTACTATGGAGCAAAATGTATTGGCGGTGGTTAGTGTCAAACCCATGACCTACCGCATACCAGCTTCAAGCCTTAACCGTCTGCTCTACACCGTGTTTCTTAACCATTGTATTCACGGTTTATATTTATGTTATATGCGATTGAAGTCTGGTGGTTAGGGGAGGGCCAACCCGTAGGCCAGTCCTCCCCCCATGTGAACACCACTACATAAATCGCAAACAGTTGCAGTCAAGCTCCGAAGGTTATCCATCAATCAACAAACAGTTAGCATGTGAACAAGGGCAAAACTCCGATGGTCAGTTAACCTGGCGATTCCACTCCAACATTCAATGTGACAGTTAGCATGTGAACAATGGTGTAACACCTAATGGTTAGGGGCTTAGATGGTTCCGACAGACCCTAACTGCAACGATTAATGCGACTTCACCATTTCATGTGAACAATCCATTGTAAGTGCTGAATGTCACAGTTATGCTTAGCGCTAAACCCGCATTAATTTTAATTAAGCACAGTTTTGTGTTAATTAACTGCAATTTAAAACTGGAGGTGTTTTTAGCGGTGCACCTAAATCCAGGCTTGCCACCGAATTTAGCGGGACTAATTGGAGATGTTCCAAATTTAGAGGAGAAAATGTGGGAAAAAACTAACTGAGCTCTAGAGAAGTGAATTTTCGACCAAATTGAGCTCAGAAAGAGGCGTTCTTGGATAATTTGAACATTTTGAACACATTGGTGCAGGTATCAAGAGCCATAGAGCTTTGTAAACAACATGTTTTTGCCACATTGAGATAATACAGAGGCCTAAGCCATCGAAGCTGGACCAAGGAGATGTATCCTAGGAGGGGTGAACTCCTTCTTCAAAACACTATGTTAATGTCTCTTTGATGATTTACTGCACTGTACATGGTTATTGTTTAGTATTTGTTTCTGAAGCTATTTTTCTCATGAATGACTGTTTAAACTTAAGGAAATTTACCTGGTTGTATGCACAAACAACAAATGAAACCTCAACACAAGAAGCAATAAGCATGCACATATTTATAAATATGTAATTGTTATTAGCACAACAAAATTAATCATACAAAAACAGATCAAGTTGGTATCGAAGCACAAGGTTGAATTGCTTGATTGCTTGAGTTTGTGTAATTAGGGTTTTAATGGTTGCAAAATTGTGATGCTTACAAGGTTAAAGTTGCAGAAAGGAGAATGGAAGCTATTGGTTGCAACTGCTGAGGTAATGCCTAGAAGAAGGAGAGCCACAAGGTCACAATCTCCACCACCCAAAGTTCCAATTCCAACTGCACTTGAAACTCCTCAATTTTTTGCTTCAACTGAGATTGAAGAGGTACAAGCAATACCAATTTCTGAGCCTGAATCCATAACCATTATGTCTATAGAAAGAGAGCCTGAAGGTCCCTCTTCAAAAGAGGAAGAATTCAAGAAAGCCTTCTATACTTTGACTGAGATGGTTAAAGTCCTCTATGAAGAGAGGAACACTAGAATGGTTGGAGAGAGTTCTAAACCTCCACATGGAGAAGGAAGCTCAGAGGACAAAAAAGATGAGAAGAAGGATTCCAAAGGGAATGGTGGAAAGCCACCTCCATCTCCACCATCCTCATCATCTTCCTCATTATCTTCACCATCTCACACAGCGTCATCTTCCACTACCGCCATTGAAACTTCCCATACTCATTCAAAAACCCTAAAAGGAAAGACTCCATTATTGAAATTGGACATAAAATTCAAGCTTCCCATGTACAATGGAGAGGTGAATGCAGAAAAGTTGGATAGTTGGATTCGATAGTTAGAGGTATACTGCAGGATTCAGAACTTTCAAGAAGATGACATACAGATCCAGTTGGCTTCATTGAGGCTAGAAGGAGCTGCATTAGTTTGGTGGGAAGAAAATATTCAAGAGGAAATGAGAATCAATGGTAAGATATCAATCACTTGGGTTGAATTTATTTTTGCAATTAAAAGACAGTTTTATCCTTTAACATATATGAAAAAATCCATTATGAGTTAACATAATTTTAGGCATCTTAAAGGTCAAACAGTCCAAGATCATATACATGAGTTTAGGAAAATGGATTTCTTGTTAGGAGCGAATTTGAATTCCCAAGATACACTATTGAAATATATTGGGGGTTTACATTCATATCTGAAACATACTATCCTTATGTTTAATCCAAACAATTTAGATGAGGTATGTGTGCAAGCCACACACCTTGAATCTAGAGGAAAGAACATTCAGAAAGAGGGTAGTAAGAGGAATCCATTCAAGGGTAAGGAGAAAGAAAATGGTGGAAAATGGAAGGGAAAGAAAGATGCAAGTGTGAAGAAAGAAGGGCAGAAAATCACATGCAAACATTGTTCCAAAGAGGGGCATGATGAAGCCCACTGCTGGAAATTACATCCCAAATTAAGGCCTAAGAAACAAAACAATAAGGGAAAACAAAAGATGACTACTACCACACAACATGACCTTGGTTCAGATTCTGGTGATGAGATCAAGATTTCAGCCATGGTTACAAAAGGAAAAGAAATTGTTGTAAGCACTAGTTCATCACATAGTCAAAACAACACTCCAAATGAAGAGTCAAGAATAGAGTTGTTTCATGTTAGAGTGATTTCAAATCATACAAATATTGATGCATCATTTGATAGTGGGTCACAATCAAACTTGATTTCAAAAGACTTGGTTAAAAAACTAAACCTTGAAACTGTACCTCATCATAAGCCATATCCATTGGGTTGGATAGTAAACAATGGAAACTTACAGGTTACAAGGAAGTGTTTATTCATGTTCACCGTTATTGAAAAGTTCATTGATGAAGTTGAGTTAGATGTAGTTCCATCTGATGTCTTAGGAATCATTGTGGGTAGTCCTTATTTGTATGATAGAAAAACAGTATTTTATTGCCATGACAACAAATACATATTGCTCAAGATTGGGGTGGAGTACATATTGAGAGCCCATCACAAAAAGCTGAACATTTTTTTGGTTAATGCAGGGTAGATGAAGAGACTAGTAAATGCAAGTAAAAATTCCATGCTTCTCATGATCAAGAAAAAGAATGATATTGATTATGAATCTTTTGAAGGTTGTGATGATAAATTGAAATCTGATTTTGTTTGATGTGGTAAGAAAGCATGGCGATATGTTTCAGGAACCAAAGGTGCTACCTCCCAAGAGGGGAATTCAGCATAAGATTCAGTGGCAACATGATGTTCCACTTCCAAACATTGGCATGTATCGCATGTCTATTATGGAGAGTTTGGAAATCAAAAAACAAATTCAATAATTCTTGAGCAAAGGTATCATATGCCCATCTACTTCACCATGTGGTTCGCCCATTGTCTTGGTGCCAAAGAATGATGGAACTTGGCGCATGTGTGTGGATTTCCGTGCACTGAACAAAATCATGATAAAGAATCGTTATCCAGTCCCAAGAATTGATGATTTTATTGATCAATTGAGGTATGAAAGGTTTTTCACTATGTTATATTTATGAAATGGTTATCATCAAGTTAGGATACCTGAAGAAAACATTTGGAAAAATGCATTTAAAACTAAACAATGATTGTTTGAGTGGCTTATTATGCCTTTCACTCTTACAAATGCTTCAACTACTTTCATGAGGGTAATGAACATGTATTGAGACCATTTCTAGATGATTTTGTCATTGTTTACTTAGATGATATCTCATATTCAGCAAGTCAAGAGATGAACATGTCATGCATGTAAACAAAGTACTTGATGTCTTGAGAAAAGAACAATGGATTTTAAAGATGCCGAAGTGTGAATTTCGCAAGATTTCTTTGGTGTATTTGGGACGCATTGTTGGAGGAGGTGAGCTGAAGATAGACCCCTCTTAGGTTGAGGTCATTCTGAATTTTCCCAAGCCCAATATAGTTACAGAGGGAAGAAGCTTTTTAGGCGCAGCACAATATTGGAGAAAGTTTGTTGCTAATTCTTATTCCATTGCAATTCCATTAAATGCATTGACAAGTGTCAAGAAAGTCTTCCATTGGGGAGATGTACAACAGAAAGCATTTGATGCTTTGAAGCAAAAGATAAGTTTAGCACTAGTATTAGCACTTCCAGATCTTAGACAACCATTCGAGATTCAAATGGATGCAAGTGATTATGCCATGGGAGTAGTTCTATTGCAACATGTATTTACAGTCACAATCAAAGTTGTAGCAGTCATGACATTTCAAATGGATGGGTTTTCTATAACAATTTCATTTGGTTATCAGGTATAAAAAGGGAATCTACAATAAGGTATTTGATATGATTTCAAGGCCTATTGTAAATTCATTTGTTACACTCAAGCATAATTTTGTTTTGCATCTAAGTTACATAGAACAATATGCAATGATAGTGAATTTTAAGAAGTATATGCAAGCTTGAGTCAAGGAAACCAAATTGAAGAGTTGGATTATCATGTACATAATAGTTTGTTGTATCACTTGGGCAAGTTGTGTATTCCACAGGGATAAATAAATAGTATCATAAGGGAAGCACACACTTCATTGATTGCTGGACACTTTGGTGTAGGCAAGACTGTAGCGAATCTTCAAAGATATTGTTATTGGCCATGCATGTTGGATAATGTTTCTCGTTTCATAAGAGGATGTTATTTATGTGCTACAAGTAAACCTAGCAATAGGAAACTTGGTTTATACACTCCACTTTCGGTACCTTCACGTCCGTGGAAGATTATCTCAATGGATTTTGTAGGAGGTCTTCCATTGTCAAGGAAAGGTCATGATTACTTGTATGTAGTTGTAGTCAGGTTTAGCAAAATGTACATACTAACACCATGTAAAAGGAAAATTACAGCTGAAAAAACAACTCACCTTTTCTTCCAAAACATTTGGGTTCATTTTGGTGTTCCTATTTCTATTGTAAATGATTGAGATTCTCGATTTGTTGGGAATTTTTGGTCAAAATTATGGGACATGATGGACACAAAGTTGAAGAAGAGCACAACCTTTCATCCACAAACAGATGGACAAACCGAGGTGGTAAGTAGAACAATTATTCATCTTCTTAGAGGATATTTCAGCAAACATCCCAAGTTGTGGGATGAACAGTTGCATTACATACAAAATGCATACAATAGGGCAAATCATTCTTCCACAAAGACATCACCATTTGAGGCATGTTATAGGTACTTTCCAAGATCGCCATTAGACTTTATCTTTGTGAAAGATGTCACCATTGAAGGTCAAAGTGACATTGATAAGGCAAGGAAGTTCATAGAACAAATTCAGTTCATATATCATTCAGTGTTAGGAACAACTTGAGAAAAGTCAAAGCAACTATAAGGCAAGGCATGACAAACACCGAGTTGATCACAAATTTCAAGTTGGAGACGAGGTTTGGTTATATAGTAGCAAAGAGAGACTTCAAGGGGAAGGTAAAAAGCTTAGACCAATCCATTATGGTCCTTTTAAAATTTTGGAAAAGATTGGTAGCAATGCATTTAAGCTTGATTTTCCGCCTTATATGCAAATATACTCCAGTGTTGTTAATGTTAAGAATTTGAGATTGTTTGAGCCTCCTTTGATTGATGATCAAGGAGAGCATGTTCAACTACCATCAATAGATGATTTCTCTCTAGAATATCTAGATGAGCTTCAACAAGATCTCATATTTGATAAGAGAACTAGGACCTCAAAGAGAGGGGATGTTAAATACCTTAGAGTTGGACTCAAGGGACAAAAGCCTTCTCAAGCCAAATGGTTGCAGATCGAGAAGGTGAGGGAGTTGTACCCTCACTTGTTGAACAATTGATAGTATCTTTTGGGGTCCAAAAGGCTTCTAGTGGGGAGGAATGATCAGGTGCTCAATATTTAGCTCAAAATTCAAAGTTTTCATATTGGCTCAAAACTGAACGACTGCATCCATCTCGGAAAAATGATCCCAACACAACTCGCTTCGTCGAAAACTGAGTAAGTATAGAAAGTTGTGTTTTGATTGCTTTGCTAAACAGGTGAAATTTAAAAAAATACCCAGTCACTGCATAGTCAGCAGTCCATACTACTAATGTGGCATGTGACTAGGCATGGTCAAGGGTTGGTCAACAGTGAATCAGGAGTGGACAAGTGTCAGCATTTGGTTGGGTTGTATAGTGGTGATTTGATGCGTTCTTATTGGTGCATTCTGGACCAATGGAAGCATGCCATGTGGCAAGCCCAGAGGCTGCCACGTGGCACCTCCCAAGAGTCGAATTGGTGGTCTACAATGGAGACAAATTTATTGGCGGTGGTCGAAGTCGAACCCAGGACCTACCACATACCAACTTCAAGCCTTAACCGTCTGCTCTACACCGTGTTTCTTAACCATTGTATTCACAGTTTATATTTATGTTATATGCGTTTGAAATCTAGCGGTTATGGGAGGGCCAGCCCGTAGGCCAGTCCTCCCCCCATGTGAACACCACTCTATAAACCGCAAATGGTTGTAGTCAAGCTCCGAAGGTTATCCATCAATCAACAAATAGTTAGCATGTGAACAAGGCCATAACTCCGATGGTTAGTTAACCTGGCGGTTCCGCTCCAACATTCAATGCGATAGTTAGCATGTGAACGATGGTGTAACGCCTAATGGTTAGGGGCTTTGATGATTCCGACAGACCCTAACTGCAACGGTTAATGCGACTTCACCATTTCATGTGAACAGTCCATCATAAGCACCGAATGTCACGGTTATGCTTAGCGCTAAACCCACATTAATTTTAATTAAACACAGTTTTGTGTTAATTAACTACAGTTTAAAATTGGTGGTGTTTTTAGCGGCACCCCTAAATTCGGGCCTGCCACCAAATTTAGCAGGACTAACTAGAGATGTTCCAGATTTAGAGGAAAAAATGTAGGAAAACACTGACTGAGCTCTAGAGAAGTCAATTTTCGACCAAATTGAGCTCAGAAAGAGGTGTTCTTGGCTAATTTGGACATTCTGAACACATTGGTGTAGGCATCAGGAGCCATAGAGCTTTGTAAACAACATTTTTTTAATTATAGGTTTTAACCCTGTATAGAAATTACCTTCATACAAATTCTAAAGCACAGAAAATAAACAATGTGAGAACATAACACATAAAACGCATATACACAGAGATTTTCCCCTAGATCCCAAAACCGAGACTACCAGCGTTATTTTTCATTATGTTCCTTATGATACATATTTATACATGCTGAAGCATCCAATACCATGGATTGAAAACCATCACGTCTAAAACCATGTGCGAAAACCAAGCACAAAACCATAGGTAGGTCCACCCAACCCAATATAGGGGCCAAAAAAAATTTCCCCAGGGCGCTGCCTTGAACCCCGTAGAGGGGGGCTACCCGCCCCTCTCAAACCCCCTATGACCCCCCCATTGTGCAATCGGCGCAACGAAGGGATGGCTCCGCCCCCCCTCTAACCGCTCGATTAACTACGTAGGCTAGTCGTGGAAAGAATATAACACAACCCAACATTTTCCCACTTGTTGTTTTCTTTTCACAAGGGGCCAAAAGAGAGATTAGTCATTTATCCAACCTTACAACACCCATTGTTTCTCTACACCAAGAGAACTTCTCAGAGCTCATAGATTTTGTCAATGCATCTGCAGTATTCTTCAAAGTGTCCACCTTTACCAGCAACACCTTTTTGTCTTCTATCATATCCCTCACAAAGTGATATTGAACATCAATGTGCTTTGTCTTTGAATGATAAGCAGGGTTCTTTGCCAAGAAAATTGCACTTTGGCTGTCACAGTCTATTCTTATAGCTCCCTGTACTAACCCCATACTTGAACACAATCTCTGCAACCAAACTGCTTCCTTGCTTGCATGAGTGGCTGCCATGTATTCTGCCTCTGTAGTTGATAGTGCCACTACAGATTGTTTCTTACTCATCCAACTGACTGCACCTCCAAATAGGTTAAACACATACCCACTTGTAG
>Ga0181464_1001862_pt1 | contig 10610 bp, 11 predicted proteins | sample InSIn2gowninarea_FD_119074 | JGI IMG/M metagenome (GOLD analysis project Ga0181464, IMG submission 119074) | Clean room microbial communities from NASA Spacecraft Assembly Facility at Jet Propulsion Laboratory, Pasadena, California, USA -... ...
AGCCAATTTTGTCGTTTTCTCAAGGAGAAGAAGGAAGAAGATGAGGCTAGGATGCAGAAGGAGAGAGAGAAGATGGCGAGAGAAAAAGGAGAAGTGCAGGTTGAGGATGTCGAGAAGGTGGTCTGAGACCAAGACATGATTTACTGGGTTCTGTTTGAGCACTTGCGGCGTTTTGGGTTCGGGTCAGGGTTAGGTTCTACGGCATAGCATGACTTGCTCTCGCCTGGAATATCATGGATACGATACGATGCTATGCTATGGAACGGAACGGAACGGAGCGGAAACACGAATACACACGATGAACAATATCACGAATGAAAACAGCTACATGATCTAGATTCCGAAACCCCGCCATCGACAGGATGCTGACACTGATTCTGCCACCCAGCTCTGTGCGATGCCTCCGGCGGCCTCGCAGGGGCGCCACTGCGTGGAGCTACTGCTATTCGAAAAAAAGCCAGACTATTGGCTCCACGCAGTGGTGCCCCTGCAAGGCCGCCGGAGGCATCGCCCAGTCTCCAAAGGTATCGGGAAGTCCAAACATGGTTTTGCTCTGTGCAGCTCGGAAGCGAAGTTGAACATAGCATTTGTCAAGGTGTGACTGCGTAATTTGTTGGATCTACTAGACTGCAAAGCTATCTTCCTCTGCGGCTGCGACACCGAACGCGCCTTATGTAGTTGAAATGCTCGCTCGTGGAGTTTTGTTGAGAGACTAGGTATGGTCTTGCACTCTGCCATGCCCTACCCTGCTCTGCCCTCTTTTTAGATCCACTCTACTCCCAAAGCGGTGCCACGACCTCAGCAGCCCTTTCGACAACCGCCCGAACCCGATCAGCCAGACTGCGCATCGAACACTCGACCTCGAGCGTCTCAAGCCAAATGCGCGCAACAGCTTTGTCGACCACGATCTCGAGTCCAGGCACGGGAATGCCGGCGCGATGCAGTCGTTCGAGCTCGGCGAGTTCGCGCGCGGCCTGGGCTTTTTCGGCCGCGATGGGCTCGCCGGAGCCGGAAGTCGTGATCTCGCCGGTTGGGGCCGCGACACGCGGTTTCGGGATCGGGCGGACGGCGTCTTCGCCGAATTGCGCTTCGAGGAACATGCAGAGGCGCGAGAGGCGCTCTTGGGGTGTTATTGAGGCGTGCAGGTTACGAGGGGTGGGCTCGGCGGCGTGGTTGTGGGAGTGGGGTTTTGAGGATTCTGGGATACTGTTAGCGAGAGTGTGCTTGGTGTGTGTGTTGGAGATTCAAGATGACTTACGCTTCACGGCAGCAGGACTGCTTTCGACGGTGAATAGGACGGCGAGGACGGCGTCTGCGATGCCGTCGTTTGATACGTTACCTTCCCATTCTACCTCCACTTCGCCGTGGTCACCGATGCGGACGCGCACGGCGCCCATGACTTCAAAGACGGTCTCTTGCGGTCTCTTGATCTCTTCGTCTGCTTCTTCCATTTCACTTTGATCGGTCTTGATCTTCTCGCCGTTGCCGTTCGACATGGACGTCGAGATGGTCTCAATGGCACCAAAGGTACCCTCAAGCGCCCACTTGATCAAGTCGATGCCTGCAGCGGAAAGAGTGAGGCGCTGACGACACATGATGGTTGTTGTGGTCAAGCCGGCGTACTCCTTTAAGTCTTCCGGTGCCATCAGACTGAGCTTGAAGTCGTTCTGCACCAGCACACCCGAGACGATTTGGCCATCTGACTGCAGCTTGAGTTTCTTGTCGTCTCTTGTCTCGTCGTCTTCTTCAGAGGATGAAGGCGGCGACGGCAGTGATGCAGGAATCTGGATCTGGTTTGCCAATCGTCCTACTACCTTGGCTACTTTGTCTTGGCGGAATGGGATTCGGAGCTCCTCGCAATTGGCTGGCGAAAAGACTTTGGTCGGGACAGTCTTGTTGGCGTTCAGGGACAAAAGCTTCGACTTGAGACGCATCATGTTGGTTTTCTCGCCGTGAACCAGAATCTAGTGGTGTGTGTTAGTGACAATACTTATAACAAAGCCGTTAGGATTCAGCTTCATGTGGTTACAAGCACTTACTACTACGGGTGCTGCCACCTCTTCGATGAACTCTCTGTTCTCTGTGCCATCGACGTGGGCTGCGAACGAGTATTCCTGAACAGTGCACCTTCTGGGCACCATGACTTTTTCTCCTTCGGCGCCAGGCTTGCCTCTGCCACCAACGCCCTGAACTCTGCCGCCGACACGTCCAGTCATCACAGCCTGGATACTCTCGGGCTCGGTCATGATCATCTTTGCCATGGTGCCTTCGACACTGTAACCAGTGATGATGACACCGTTCTTTGGATCAGGGGCCCATCGCTCGAGGAGTGCACGAGAGACACCGTTCTGCAGCATACCTGGCGACGCAAGCATGACACAGCCGCCAACATCGTCGAATCTATCAAGTGACTTCAAGCTTCGAATCCATCGGAAGTCCCAAGGTCCTCCGGTGCCTGCTTCGCCCTTGTCTCCATTCTCGCCGCTTGCCTCGACCAGACGGTTCTGGAACATGGTCTTGATATTGTCGTTCATGGCGTCGATGTAGGTCTGGTAGACCAGCATACACTTCTTTGCGAGGTTACTAGCATAGTAAATGGGGTACTTCCGATAATCCGGGTGGCGGTTCCAGTAGTCTTCGAGAATGAGCAGGAGCTCCTGGGCACGGCCAATGGCGAACACTGGCATCAAGACACGGCCACCACGATTCAGGACACCAGTAAGACTCTTCATCAAAGCGGTCTCGCGCTCAAGTCTGGGGACGTGCGAAGCGACACCGAAAGTCGACTCTGTAATGAGCACGTCGACCTTGACGCCCTTTGGCACGGATGCTGGAATCAAATGACGGTCGTGTTCTCGGGAGTAATCGCCAGTAAACAGAATGTTGAGTCCGGCAATCTCGACAAGGAACATGGCAGCTCCCAGAACGTGACCAGCTGGGTAGGGGGTGATTCGTATCGAGGAGTGAGTGTGTGTCGTGTGGAAGCCGATTGTCTGGATCAAGGGAAGTGTCGACAGCACGTCGGCCTCGCTGAAGAGCTGGGATATTTGCTCGGATGAGCTATGTGTGTTTCTGGGTGGAGCGTTAGGACGGTGCAGTTCAGCGGGTGCGGTAGATGGACGTACTGGACGCGGACAGAGTCCTGCATCAGCCACTTGTAGATGGCCTTTGTGGGATGTGTCATGAATACACGGCCCTTGAAGTTGGTCTTGGCCAAGACGTAAGGTAGAGAAGCGGCGTGGTCCATGTGGAAGCTGTGGTCGCCCGTTAGTTCTAAGCAGGAAAAGAAGATATGGAGAAATCAAGAGTAGGATTGCAGTCGAGATGCACATTCGACCCAGCAAGCAGTCACAGACACATGGCAAGCGCGGGTAGGAAAAACAAAAGTTCGATTTCGCTATATATACTATGCCAGAGCAAGGTCCAAGCAACTTGTTGAAAGTAGCTAGACGGAGCATGGGGGTATCTGGGAGGATAGAAGATGGGGGGAATAATGTGTGGGCGCCGCCAAGTGCCTGTGTTTGCCATGTGCCTGTGGATTTCCGCTACACCCTCGACTAGAGAGGTGGCTTGACGAAGAAGAAAGAGACTTACTGAGTGATGAGAAGAATGTCAACGGTACTGAGATCGAACTCATCGTAGAAGGGTAGACCGGCTAGACCGTCATAGGCAGGATGTATACCAGCATCAAGCTACTCTCTGTTTAGTTCTTGCCCATTTGTTTGCCGGATCGGTATCTGCGTACCATGACGGTCTTTCCCTTGTATTGGATGATGTGACATGATCGGCCGACCTCGTTGCCTCCACCCAGACACAGGAACATGAGCTCATCAGAGGGATCTATGGGCTCCTCGACCTCTGGTGTGGCCGTGTCAAGCTTGCGTTTTGCAGCCATGGCTGTTGTGTGTGCGATCGATCCAGAACCTTTTCTGCTGTTGTTTCACCCAGAGATAGGTGAGTCGCGTCAACTATGCGGCTATTGCGAATCTACTCCTGTGTTGTTGCAAGACTACTTGCTGTTCATTGCGTTGGGTGCAATGGAGCCGGTGCGGTTATCGGTGCAGCACGTGGAACCAGAAGTGTAAAACCTGTAGTCCAGATGATCGATGGAACGAAAGTGAGAGACGTCAGATGAATTAATTGGTGGTGACAAAGTTGAAGACGGGCGAGTGCAGCTGAGCTGTTCAGTTGCTTGACATGGATGGAACGCGACGGAACATGCCGGCGGCTCTGAGAGAAGAGGCAGGGCAGCCACAGGCAGCCACGGCACCCAGCACAGACTCACGGGTCACAGAGCAGAGCGGCCAGTCGGAGCGTCGGAGACAGTGACGGAACAAGAGCGAGAGAGTTAGAGAGAGGGAAAGAGCAAGTGGCAGCAGCTGGAGACATTCACATCCGCCGCAGCCTCGACTCGTACAGCGCAGTACAATCAACCATCTGCAGCACCACAATCACCGTCGCACCGAAGACTTGCCAGACGCCAACGTATTACGACTTTCATTTAATGACACGCCTGTCCTGATCAACACACTGCGCCCATCCTCACACCACGCAATCTCACGCGCTCCGCCGCCGCTGCCGCTGCCCTTGACAAGTCTGCGACACGCGCCGAACATGATCCACGGCATGCGCATGCAATACTAGATACAACCTTCGGAAGCGGGCAGTGAAGCTGCGCGGCGGCAAGAGCTGCATTCTTTTACACTCTTCTCTCGCGCCCCGTCTCCAGCATAGTCACCACGACCATGGCGCATCAAATGTCTCCGCCGCCGCCGCGCCCGCCGCAAGTGGCCCAGCCGGTGCCTCGCCCATACTCTCCATACCATGCTGCTCCGTCACCAGGCGGCAGCATCGCCCTTCCGCCAGCAAAGAGAGCGCGCTTGTCGCCAAACAATGCGCCGCACCCCACCGGTCCATACCCTCCTCCGCCGGACACTCCCTACAACACCTACTCTCCCATAAACGCCGGCAGTCCGCCTTCATTCAACACGCCGCAACCATATGCTGCCTCGTCACCCGTTGTCGGTGCCATGGGTCCGCCACCACGTCCAAACCCCGACAAGGCCGAAAAGGAGGAGAAAGAGAAGATCACCGACATCAGCGACGTCACTGATGTCTTCCACGGCTCCGGTATCGATCTTAGGGAGGAAGAGAACTACATGACAAACACCTTCAGAAACGTTCACGGCTCCGGATCTTTTAATTCGTCCTTTGGCTCAAACAGCACCGTACAGTCGCCCAACAGCAGCTTCAACCTCTTGACCCAGGGAAGTCTCGGTAGCCAGCCTGCCTTTTCTGGTAGCGGTCCCATCTCACAGCCTACGGCCTCGCAAGAGACGGTCGAAGAAGAGCTCGACCGCAAGCATCACACCGCCGCTCACAAGTTGGCCGAGAAACGTCAACAGCACTTGAATGACGCCTTTTTGCAAACCAACAACGTCCGTCACCGCATGCACAAGCTGGCATACGAGCAGGGTGTCGCTCTCAATGTCGAGGGTCTGTTCGACAAGATTCCCGAGCGCGCCGCCGTCCACGGTGTCACTGCCAATGGTCCCAATGGCACATCGGCTGCCTCGCTCAAAGCACACGGTCTACTTCAGGAAAACACACCCCTAGCAGACATACTTGCCCTGGTGTGTCTCGCCGCAAACGAGAGAGTCCGCACTCTCCTCGACCAATCCTACACCATTGCCCGCGGACGACGATACGGAAGCGATGGTCTTGTCCCGCCCGATCTCGCCGATCTTGCAATCGGTGACAACCCCACCTCGACCTCCGTTGTTCCTACTTCGATCACTGGCACGGCCTGGGATCAGCCTCCGAAGAGAGATTCGGATGGCGAGGTCAAGGTCAAGGACGAATCGCCAGGTACTATTCACTTGTTCGAAGATCGTCAAGAGATAGTTGTTGACATGTATACAGACATCAAAGCAAGCCCAATGCCATCCAAGGCTTTCTCCACGGCCATCTCAAAGTCACTCGTTGACGCTGCCAAGCGTGACCGTGATGCAGAGCGTGAGCGCGTGCGCAAACGCCAGGAGCGTGCCAGGCGCGCAAACGCCGGAGACAATCCAGATGCTGTCATGACCGCAGCTCCCGACATTGTGGCATCTCCTATCGCTGGAACCGCGAGTGTGCCAGCAACCCCTGGCGCCGTAGATGCAGCAGCATCATCAGAAGCAAACAAGCCAATGACCAAGAAGGAACGTGAGCGCCAAGCCAAAGCGGGCCAGAGCGAAGAAGTGTTGCACAAGAATGCCAACACAACCGCCGCCATGCAATTGGGCATGGGCAAGAAGAAGAAAAAGTACAGCTGGATGGCTGGTGCAGCGGCTGCCCCCGTCAACCCTTACAAGCCATCACCAAAGACTGCATCTGCCAACCACGAAGCAGTCAATGGCAATGGTGCGGGCAAAAGTCCGTCTGGCAACGCCCCAGCCGGTGTCGATCGTGCTCTGCAGGTGCGAGAGAGAAAGTGGGGTGGTTGGCGCGAGAGCGGTATCGAGGGTCGCGGCGTCCAGATGAGGGACTGGGTCGTTGTGCTCGACCGAGACGGCAGAGAGAAGAAGGCGCTGCAGAAATGTCTGCTGAACATGGACAGCAATACCGAGTAAAAGCAGGTCAGCTCGTAGGGGAAGTTGGCCGCATATCTGCGGTCCTGAGCCCCCGTCCTCTTTCTTTTTCTCACAAAGCTGCGTCCAAGGGAGCGCGCTGATGTAAAAAAAAATACTGCCCTTCAACAAATGACTAGGGGAACTCTCAGGGCATAGCGTGGCGTTTTCTCAACACCAGGCGTAATTGGCACAGAGAACATACGGGCAGAGAGACTCGCTAAAGGGGTCGTTACTAACATGACCTTGGCCCCAAAAATAAAATATCTTTTATTCATGAACTTTCATTGGTCTCATAACTTCATCTCGCGTGAAAAGATATGTCAAGAGTAGCTCAGCTCCTGGCTAGACCGCCACGTGGATTCCTTCGGCCAAACATGACACTCTTGGGCACGAATTTGAGAGCGGCCATCGAGTCGGTGATGCCATCCATTGACACATCGTGGTCGTTGTTCGGCGAAGATGTCGTGACATCTGTTGCAGTCTCCTCGTCCATTGACTCTTCAGAAAGACTCGAAGGAGAAACCGTAGCAGGTAGATCGGATGATCCAGGACCTTTGCCACCCTTGTTCGGCCTACCATCACCCTTCGCAGCAGCCGCGGCGGTGACCGCGGCAGCAGAGCTCCTCCGCCGTCTCCTCTCCTTCTTCCGCTCCGACCTTAACAAGCTGCCCTTTCCATCAATGCCCTCGTTGACGACGCCAAAGAAATCATAGTCTCTGGGGAAGCAATGCTTGTCCACGAGATGCAGGCGTCGTTTCTGCGGCGAACTGCAGACCCGATCACAGCCCTCGACGAAACAAGCATAGGTTTTATCGCCGCGAGCCCGCAGTGAAGCGGTGATGGGGTCGTGGTTTTCAGCTATGTGTAACGACAGAAAGCGGTCGGTGGGGAAATTGCGGTTGCATTCTAGACAGCGGTTTATGTGCGTCTTGTTGTAGTGTAACTCGTAGGCCGAGTAAGAAGGAAAGCCTAGGGGTGGATGTGGAGGCAATGTGCAGTGAATTATTTCTTGTTGTTGTTGCGCTGTGGCTGCGTTGGTGTCCAGATGAGTGTATTTGCCCGGCTGCTGTTGTTGCCGCAGATCACCTTGACTTTGGTGTCTCTGCCTCTCCTGCGACGGCGACGACGGGGTCGAAGCAGTAGTCGAGAATGCCATTGGTGATTTGGGCAGAAGAGGACTCGAGTCTTGCCGCACGCGTTTGGACATTTTGAACCAACAGAACTAGACTGATTGACTAGGCTTTCTTTGTGGATTCCTTCACCGCATAGTTGACTGCAATCGATAAATGGGCGGCGGCTTTGCATGTGATGTTTCGGCTTGAACACGAGTAGTTTATTGATCGGCGAAAGCTCGGCCTTTGCCAACGAACTCATGTTCGGTGTCCGAATCAGCCATCTCCACCACGCAGCCGCGCCCCGAGTAATAAGGAAGTACAAGTCTCGGTGTCCCGCGCGCGTCCCGCCGACCCAGCGATTGCGTCCAGGTCCAGGTCCAGGCTCAGGCACCGCCGAACCAACGCACTGCCGCCTCAGGCTCTCTTCCGACGACTCGGGGATCGAGAGTGATCAGCACATTCAGTGTACGAGGCATGCGCACGCCGCAACTTTGATCACCAATTACCCCCCACCATCTCTGGTCGCCATTGCACGCGATCGCGCACACACACACACCCGCACATCGTCGTCTATAACACGCAACAAAGCCTCCCCGCCTTGTTGCACAACCTTCCTCGCCTTCCCGCGCGCCGACTGCTGCCCTCCATGGATCGCACCGGCACCTCCGCAATCTCCGGATACCACATCTTCGTCTGACACTGGACGCACACGAGTCCTAGCAAGACTGGGGCGCTGCTCTCTCTATGAGGAGCGCCAACAGCATATAAACTATTCACCATGAAGGAGCATTCCCGCCCCGCCACCGCGGCCGCGAACCCATCCTCCGCCTCCGAGGCCCTAGTCAAGGCCAAGACTTGCGAAGAGCAGTTTGGTCTGGTATGGTCGAGCGCGCCGCTAAACCAAACCGTCGCTGTCTTGAGCGAGTACCGCAGCGCTGCGGAATATGTATTTGCATGCGACTTTGGGTATGCGCGTTCCAATGATGTGGAGACGCACCTCTGGAATGCACACAACCGCCTCAATGGCCGCCTGCGCAAGCAGCTTAGCAAGGTTGGTCACACATATGTTGTTCGGCAATGAGGCGACCACGTGCTCATATCATCTTCAGCTGCGCAAAGAACGTCCGGGCAAACCAGTCGAGTCGCGTAAATTCACCAAAGTCTATCTCGAATTTCTCAAGGACAGCCAGCGTTTCTACCGTGATCATATCCAGAAGCTAAATGCTCGCTTTGGCGGCATCTCCGAGCTGGAGCGCGTGGCTCGCCAGGTCAAGTCAGACTGTACGTTTGGCCTTCATGTTCCGCCTCTGTTCGTGCGGTACTAACAGCAGCAGCTGCGACTTCGACCTCTCAAACGCCCATCTCGCCAGAGCTACAAGAGGAGGTCATCTCATCCTGTCACCAAACCCTTATCTACCTCGGCGACTTATTCCGTTACCGCGCCGCCGAGAGACTCGACAAGGAGCCCGATTGGGGCTCGGCAATCGGATACTACAGTCTCGCCGCAACCTTGCGTCCTTCTTCCGGACTTGCCTTTCATCAGCAGTCAGTCGTTGCTTTTGAGCAAGCCGACTACCTCCGCTCCACTTATTATCTGTACCGATCGATTGTCGTCGACAAGCCGCACCCAAACGCCATTGCTAATCTGGAATTGCAATTCAAGAAGATATGCGCAGGGTGGGATAAGGGAGAGCTCATTCCAAAGCCCGCTCCCAAGGACAAATACGCGTCGCGCAAGGCTCTGATCGCCTGGTTCATCCGTTTCCAAAGCCTCTGCTACAGAGGAGAGTCTTTCCCAGAATATGATGAGCTGGAGCGCGAAGTGCTGAGTCGCACTGCACGCGAGCTGAAGAACCGGAGCTTGGATGGCGTCTTGCTCAAGATGGCACTCATCAATTTTGCCGCTCAAGCCACTGCCGCCTCTCAATTTCAGAGTATGTTCGCCTCGGCTGGCAAGAGAAAACATTATGCACTACTAACAAGAGAGCAGACCATCCCGATCAGCAGAACTTCATGCAGTCGTATTTTTTCTTCTTGCGCTTCAACGTCAAGTTCTATAGCGTTGTCCTCGAAAGCTACCGCGACGATCTCGAGAAGTTGATCAGCGACGGAGGGAGCAAAGAAGGCGTGCCGTTGACCTCTAGAATCACTGATCTAGCCCGACATGTGCTCCCGACTCTGCGCTTCTACAGCACCTGGCTGATGGGCAATTCCCACATTGTGGTATCTGGAGTCGGCGATGACGTCCTGCACAAGGCTGTAGAGCAATTCTGGGCCGTATACGCATCTACTCAGACCACAGCTGGCTCGGTCTTTCCCTTCACCGAGCTGCCTCAAATACCATATCAGCTTGAAGAAGACGTGGACGTCTTTGGCTTCGAGCCTCTGCACTTTCACAAATCGCAGAAGATCTGGTTTGTTGAGTCCGGCGGTATCCAGAAGCTGAAGTACAACGATGAAAGGGTCAAGCGCAAGGAAACAGACCTGGAGACGCTTTCTCGAGTGCGTGAGCTCCTGCTTGACAGTGTGTTTCTGGCAATCGACAAGGACGTTCCCGTCACTTATGAGGAAGGAGGCCGCTTCGTCTACGGCGCTGGTAACGTCAATATGTCCGCCTTCCGTACGTATCAACGACGTCCTCAAGAGCAGACTGAGCCGCCACCTTTACAGCCTAGCGAAACTATTGAACCGCCGGCTGCCGCTACACAGAAGCAGAGCCCCCAAGTCGAGTCGCCTGCTCAACCTATTTTAGTGCCGGCTCCAGCAACACAGAATCAAAAGTTCAATTACCGCGAGGATGACCTCAGTCGCATGGTGGACGATCTGGTGGGGCCCGAAGACGACGACGATGATGATCTGCCTCCCACGCCTCCGCTTGCCC
>Ga0181464_1001864_pt1 | contig 10607 bp, 7 predicted proteins | sample InSIn2gowninarea_FD_119074 | JGI IMG/M metagenome (GOLD analysis project Ga0181464, IMG submission 119074) | Clean room microbial communities from NASA Spacecraft Assembly Facility at Jet Propulsion Laboratory, Pasadena, California, USA -... ...
TAAAATGGTTCATGGGACTTGGTGAGCATGCAATAACTAATTGGGATGGCATGAGAAGAATATTCCTAAGGAAATACCAACCTTATTGTAGATCAAAGGATTCTAAAGATGATATCTTTAGGATGAAAGTTTAGAAGATTACTTGGAATGATTTGCTTACAACCTACAAAAATCAAAACATCGATCCATGACCCTTGATCTCATCAGAACAATCTTTTTGAGGGGTATTCGAGAGGAATACTTAGATGATCTTAATTTGATGGGAAAAGGTGATATTTCCACTTTACCTTTTGAAGAAATTGCTTAGTTATGTGAAAAGTATTCTAGGAGTAAAGCCAAAATTGGAAAAAGAACCATATCATCCAAAGCCACAAAATCTACTTCAATAAGTGTCACAAGAGCTGAAATAGGAAATTTGTTAGAGGAATTTAAAACAAATTTATTGAGTACTTTAGGAACTCAAATTGACACCCTTAAAGCTAAGAAAAGACATGAAGAGGAAGATCAAATGATGGTTGTCTTCTGCCCAAAATGTCGGAAGAAACATGCCTTAAAAGACTGCCCATTAGAAAACATTCAACTTTGTGCTTTTTGTACTGAAAATCATGATATATTTCATTGCTCTAAAGTCAAGGTTTTGCATAATTCTAATGTGGTAGCTAACACAAATATGGAAAATGTGTATTTTATGGGTGCAAAGAGACCATGGCAGCCAAGACCTCCACCTCAAGGTATGTTCCCAAACCAGAATTTACAATTCCCTGCACATGATCAGATGTATGCTAAAAATTCATGGAATGTACCTATGCCATGGCAGCACCAAAATTACCCACAACAACAATGGAGACCATCTCAGCAATACTCCCAACAATATCAGTCATATCCTCAACCATACCAACCATATTCGCAGCCATATCAACAATATCATCAGTCATATTCGCCATATCCTCAATCATATCAGCAATATCCTCAACAGCAAGTTGTTTACCCATACCAACCTTAGCCCACTCAACAAGCATTGTCTGCTCCTCCACCAATAAATCCACCACCATTACAACTTCCATCTAACCAACAACCTCTTAGACCTACTCAAATCCCTGCTCAACATGTATCAAATCCAAATAATAGAGCAGAGAGACCAGCCTATAATGTAGATGAGGGACCATCATATCCCACATTACCTTTACAAAACATCAATTTGAGGTCTGGTAAGGTACTTCAAAAAGAACCTCCAATAGCTGAAAAACAAGAAGAAAATGAAGAAACTAAAAATCCAACTCAAAAGAAACAAAATGATGACATCAAAAATAAACAAATGCAACCATTGCATCCACCACCTTTTCCAGATAGATTGGTTCAAGCAAAACTTCCCATGTGTATACCACAGTTTGATGTTTTAGATGAGCTGAAAAATGTCTATATAAAAATCCCATTACTGCAAGCCATAAAAGACATTACCATATATACTAAAGCTATCAAAGAACTGTGCCTTAAAAATCCTATTAGGAAAAGAATTGATCCACAAACTATTCATGTTATTAGACATTTAGCAGGCCTTATGACAAATACCGTTTCAATGGAAAAGTATGTTGATCCTGGCATTCCCAAAGTCACTACAATCATCAAAAACATACATATTCCAAACACCTTAATTGATCTTGGGGCCGCAATAAATGTGATGACTCTTGAAACCATGAAAACACTCCAACTCATAAACTTGCAGCACACAACAATTGTTCTAGAATTGGCTGATAGGTCTAAAGTGATTCCTGAAGGGATTTTGGAGGACATAATTGTTTCACTGGACTCTTGGGAGTATCCAGTGGACTTTTTAGTTCTTCAGCCAAAATCCAATTTAGGAGGACACCCCATCATCCTTGGTAGACCATGGTCAACAACTGCTGATGCATTCATAGGATGTCGATCGGGTAATATGATCATTTCACGAGGAATAGAAAGAAAACAACTCACTCTTTACCCATCAGCACATTCACCAGCAGTAGCACACAATTTATGGCTTGACGATAAATACAATGACAAGGAAGAAGTTCAATCTGTTTTTAGCATCAACCAAATCTATGATTTTCAAGAACATAATGATGATGATTTGGTAGAATTGTTCCTTTCTCAACCTAATGTTTCTGAAGAATTGAGAAATGACCAATATCATGCTACAAATGAACTTTTGGCACCAAATTTTCAAGAAACATGCACCATTCAATCTTTGCAAACAACATTTCAGAACATTTTTTTCCCATTCAATCCATCACAAACACACAGAGTAGGACCATAGAGATTAGTCCAGGAAAAACTTTGAATGTTGGCGCTCACCTAGACTCATCTCAAGAAGAGAAATTGATTCAACTATCGAGAAAATACCAGAAATCATTTGCTTGGGACTACACCGATATGCACGGGATTCACCCTGAAACATGCACTCACCATATTTATACCAATAGTACTATCAAACCAGTGAGGCAACCACAGAGACGAATGAACCCCATGCTTCAGGATATTGTTAGAGAAGAATTACAAAAAATGTTGAAAGTCAATTTTATCTATCCTATCTCTGACAGTCAGTGGGTATCCCCATTGGTAGTAGTGCCCAAGAAAAATGGTAAATGGAGGATTTGTGTAGCCTACAGATAATTAAACAAAGCAACTCTCAAATATTATTTCCCACTACCATTTATTGACCAAGTGCTAGACACATTAGCTGGGAAATCATCATTCTCCTTTCTTGATGGTTTCAGTGGCTACAACCAGATCAGGATAGCCTTAGAGGACCAGGACAAAACCACTTTTACTTGTCCTTGGGGCACTTATGCTTATAATGTTTTGCCATTTGGACTTTGCAATGCTCCAGCTACATTTCAGAGAGCTGTATTAGCTATTTTTGCTAATTTAGTTCATGATTGCATTGAAGTTTATATGGATGATTTTTTAGTATATGGTAATTCATTTGAGCATGAATTAAAGAATCTTGAAAATGTTTTGAAGAGATGTATTGAAGTTAATCTGTCCCTGAGCAATGAAAAGTGTTTTATGATGTTAAATGAATGGATAGTATTAGGACACTATATTTCTTCACAAGGCATTAAAGTTAATCCATCAAAAATCCAGATCATTGTCAATTTGCTAATTCCGACGAGTCAAAAAGAGGTAAGAAGTTTCCTTGGGTATGCAAGCTATTACAGAAGATCTATTGAATATTTTAGTAAAATAGCTTCACCTTTGTTCAAACTTCTAGCAAAAGATACACCTTTCAACTGGAATGATAATTGTCAGCAAGCATTTGAAATACTCAAAGGAAAGTTATCAACCACACCAGTCTTAAAAGGGCTGAACTGGAACCTACCATTTCACATCTTTACAGATGCATCTGATACTTCAGTAGGTGCCTCATTAGGACAAAAAGAGGAGTCTTGTCATTATGCCATCTATTTCATTAGCAATTATCTAACACCTGCAGAATTAAACTACATAGTCACAGAAAAAGAAATGCTTGCAATCATACATGTTGTGAATAAATTCCGACATTATATAACTGGTTATGAGGTTTTTGTACATACTGACCATTCTACCATTAAACATTTAATGAATAAACCAGTAACTAGTGGCAGAGTTACCAGATGGTTGTTATTGTTACAGGAATTTAACATCACAATATTGGATAGACCAGGTAAGGAGAATCAGGTGGTAGATTTTCTTTCTAGATTGCAAAATCAAGGTGAGGTTGTTCCAGTTGAAGATTCTTTTCTAGATGAGAATTTATTTGCAATTTCAATAGTGAATCCTTGGTATGCTGACTTGGCCAATTACTTATCTACAGGAAGAACACCCCCATACTTTACTCCAAAGGAAGAGAAGAGGCTTGTCAAACAAAGTGCTCGATACTCATGGGTTAATGGCGATTTATTTTACATTGGTTATGATATGATTATTAGATGATGTGTAAGAAATGATGAAATAATTGATATTTTAAAACCTTGCCATGATGAACCATGTGGTGGGCATTTTGAAGCTAAGCGAACAACATTCAAGATTCTTAGTCTTGGATACTACTGGCCATCCATTTTTAAGTATTCCAATAAGTACATGAAGAGTTGTGATATCTGTCAAAGAATGGGTAGGCCAACAGCTTCAGATGAGATGCCACTTCAGCCTCAAGTACACCTAGAGCCATTTGAAAAATGGGCTCTAGATTTCATAGGACCCATTAATCCAAATTCCAACAGTAAGAAGTACATCCTAGTATGCACTGATTACGTAACAAAATGGGCTGAGCCCAAAGCACTAATCCGAGCAACTGAGCAAACAGTGGTAAATTTCCTTTTTGAAGAAATTTTTGTAAGGTATGGAGTACCAAGGGAGATCGTAACAGATAAAGGTACTCAGTTTACTTCAAAGTTAGTTAAGGACATCACATAAAAATATCAAATCAAGCACAGAAGAAGTAAACCTTACCATCCATAGGCCAATGGCCAGGTGGAATCTACAAATAAAACATTGGAAGGAATTATCACTAAAACCGTGGCAATGAACAGAAAGAATTGGGAAGAGAAGCTCAAAGATGCACTCTGGGCTTATAGAATCACGTGGAAGAATGCTACAGGATTTACACCATATCAGTTGGTGTATGGAAAAGAGGTAATGCTTCCTATTTAGTTTCAAATACATACTTTTAAGATGGCTACAGATTTAGACATTGATCTTAATGAAGCACAACAAGAAAGAATTCAGCAATTGAACCAACTGGATGAAATGAGGCAGCAAGCAGAGGAGACAACACTCCTCATGCAGAAACAGAGGAAGTAGTGGCATGATGCGCATATCAAGAAGAAACAGTTCAAAGAAGGCGATTGGGCTTTACTCTTTGACTCTAAATTCAGAGATCATAAAGCCAAATTTACTACACATTGGATGGGCCCACATGAAATATTTAAATTTTATGAAAATGGATTAGTCACGCTTATTACCATTGATGAAGAAGGCCACCCCTTTCTTGTCAATGGCCATCGGTTGAAACTTTACCATAAGCCCATCACCAAGCAGGATTTTCTTCAAACTAAAATTCAACCAAGGGAGGTTGAGATTTTGCAGCCTTCAGCTGTAACATCTCTACCTTAGCTTATCTTCATTTCAATTTTAAAAAAATAAAAAATTAATAATGGATTAGATGTGAAAACCAGATTCTGGCACACTCTAACCTAGAATTCTTACTTGAAAATCAATTCTTTAGCTAGTAAGAATTCCATGTTTTATTTGTTTCCTGTTTGATTCATCATTGCAATAATGACTTGAGGACAAGTCAAAACTTTAGTGGGGGAGAAGCATCAGCATTTTTGTTTTTTTCTCCTCGTTGTAAATTCTCAAAGAGTTTGTTCCAGCACTTTAGTATTTCAATAAAGAAGTTGTTTTTGTCTTTGATCTAACTAGAGGGACCTGTTCAATAAACAAAAGGGACCTGTTAGAGACTGCTATCTCAAGCTACTCCAGCAAAGCTTCAACAAAGTCCCAACAGAGATTCAAAGGTTGCTTGTCACCAAGGCTCCATCAAACATCAAAAATCAAGGAAGTTGCACACATACAGTTCTTTTCCAGATTTCAAAGAAGCTGCACAAACATTTTACAGATCTCAGAGGGACCTGTTGCATTCAAATTCATCTCAGAGGGACCTATTATGAACAACAAAGATTAGTCAAGAAAGACTAGTCCTACCTAGCATGCCAACTCAACTCTTGATCAACCAATAAAAGTGTAATGTATTCTTTATTTTTAACATTTAAATTATTAGATTATTTTTAATGTTAAATGTGATGACTATGACTGCTTATGATCAATTTCAAAAACACCCACATATCTATCTCCCTTGTCATATTCCTAATCCCTATCATCTCCCAACACTCTAGCCTATCCCATACTTATACGATTTTTAAATTCCCATACTCCTCATACGATTTTAAATCCCCTATTATACCACCTTGCCAGCCTTTGTTATTAACTCCTTATCGGCCATCAAACCTTACTGCCAGTCCAACATCTCCCTATTCGGCCAAGTACCAATGAACAAGGGATAGGTGGTGAACTATTGGAAAGCCAAATGTTATACGGTTTTATTCATTATTTTTGAATCGGCCAAGTTATAACATGATCATCTGACCAAGTCGACTTATGTAAACAACTATCTGTTATCATACTCTAGTACTCCATACATTCTTATAGCATTCTCATGATGGTGTTCATACGACCCAATACAACTACTCCTCTATCCTTAAAATATGAATATGCTCTGTTATTATTATAGTGAATTGGGTCAAGTCGGTTGTTAAAAACTTCATTTCATTCTCAGTTGTTCTATACTAGCAATTCAAGTGTTGCGATTTCAAAAACAAAGGCCGAGAGCAGCAAGTGCTGTGAAAGGAAAACACAGCCATTGGGTTCACAAGTTTCGACCTCCCCCATAATTCAAGGACAATCATCCAGTCATTGCTTAAGCCACTAAAGGAGCTAATCTCGAAGAACAGAGGCCACCACCAGGTCAGTAGTGTGGTGTGAAAGGCAAAGGTAACAAACCAAAATACCTTTGTTAAATTCGTAAGCATAAATGAAGAGGGTTACAGCAAAAATTTATCTATCAAAATGACTAATAGAGTAGAGCCAAAAACATTTGATAGTTCTCAGTACCACGATGATTGTATTGCAATTTTAAGAGATAAACAATGGCTACCCTTCTTGGAGAAGTTTAATGAGAGCAATGAGGAAGTAACTAAACAGTTTTCCTTTACATTTAATGGGGAGAAAGCCTTGATAGGTAATTTTTCATTCAGGGTCTCAGAAGACGCCATAGCATAGTTCTTAGGGATCAGCCCACAAGGAGAGAAATACTTCAAAACAAAACAATTCAAAGAAAAATCATGGACCCAATTCATGTCCAGATCGAGGGTTTCATCTGTTAACTGGAAGAAGGGTGTCCCTAGGAGCTGGCTTATGCATCCATGGGATGAAATGGTGTATATCATTCAAAAATTTGTTACTTGTGAGGGCTACTACAACATAGTTTATTTATACCACATCAAACTACTGTTACATTTAAAAGGGAAGTGCACCATTAGCTTACCATATTTCCTCTTGCAGAGCTTAACTAATATGTCAAAAACTATCCAAAAGCAAAAAGGTAATGAGGAAAAAAGCTTATATCATTTCAGGCTAATTAAAATTCTCATTGAGTATGAAATGCAGAAAAGGGGAAAGACATGGAAGGAATTCTTGGTTTCCAATCAAATCAAAGATAGAGAGGATGAGCAAGAACAACAAGAGCACTTAGGATTCATGCTTGACATTGATGAAGAGATCCCTGTGCACAAATCAAGCAATGTCCCTCCACCCGGTAGCAGTGTGAGGACGAGAAAGATGAGACAAGAGGCTACCCAGAAAATGGAGCAAGATAAAAATTTTACTACATATACAAGGAGATCCAGGAGAGCACAAAAGACCCTGCCACAAGAAGACCAACCAAAATCAAACGCACATGCACCGATGGACATTGAGAGTAGTGCTCACTCACAGCCTGGACCAGAAGCCAAAATGGAGGTTGAGAGCAACAACAGGCAAGGAAAAAAATCACCACCTGCAATCAAGAAACCAAGGAGGCTGGAGAAGAAAATTGAAAAGTTAAAAGAAGAACTGATGGAGGCCAACATGCTGGAAAGTCATTAAGAGGGAGAACGAAATAGTGAGGACACAAAGTAAGGAAACCTAGCAGAAGAATGAGAAGCTTAAGGAGCAAATCCAAGAGCTCAAGGCTGAATAAACTGACCTTTGCAAATGGGAAACCAAATGGTATACCCAAAAGAAAGCCCTCAAGGAGAAATAAAAGCATTTAAAACATGAGCTCCACATTCAAAAAGATACCCAAGCTAAGAAGAACGTAGATGCATTAATAAAAGCAATAGAGGTACAGGCAGGAACAGAGTATAGAGGTAGTACATCAGGGTTAGCATGAGGACATGCTAAGTCATTAAGCTTGGGGGAGATGTTGGTACCATTCAATTACCATCCTTTTTCTTCTTGAAACACATCATTTGTCTACCTTTTTCCTTCATAGACCCCTTATATCCATTGAAATTGATTAAGTAATATCATTATAGTTATTAGTTTTCATTAAAGTTAATTTATGAATTTTTATGTTAGAAATTAGGAATTTTCAGTAAAAAGGTTACAGGAAGTCATAACATCCTGTAAATGGTTTATCATCTGACACGTGGGATGACAGGAAAGCCAAAGCAAGGGATAGGAATGAGACCTGGAATGTACATGCATGAAGAAAAATCGATGCTAAAGCAAATCAAACACTACTAGTTATGCAATCAACGCTCGTTAAAACCCCGGCATTTTGGTTACAAAGGCAGTAACAGCCATGGGTTTCCCAAACCGGTTTCGTTTTGTTTCTTTTTGGAAATTGGTTTTGAATGGAAATGACCAAAAAAATCATTCCATTGTAAAAGCAGAAACATCTGCTTAGTGAATGTACATTCAATTCAGATAAAGACTGTGTATTAGTTTTTTTAAAACACAGTTACAATTACGATTATTATGATCTTTGTGTATTGTTTTGAGAACAGAGCTTTTTGTATGATCTTCAGAACTTAATTACAGAACTTGATTACAGTCACGGTTTTACCACAACAGTGTTCATGCGTTAATACCTTCGTTGCTTGAGTTTACTCCAGTGTACCATTGAAACGTGGACGGGCCCTGCTTGGATTGGTATACTGTTACTTTCATTTCCTTAGCAGCTTTTGAATATTGAATAGAACACATAGTGTTTAGTGCTATTTCCATGTTTATGACTTTATCAATTTGATTAGCAATTCTCACGAATGGTATTTATGATGATAGCTTAAAGGATTTATCGTTAAATCATTGAACCATATCTTGTAAGAGATCTGATCCATCGTTATATTTTAAAGCATCTCCATAGACTCTGTTTTCATGTATTTAAACTTTAGTGTGCTTTTGATTTTTCATGAATGCTTAAGTGTTAACTAGATAGAGCTTTTGTGCATAGCATCCTTGTAAGGGGATTAAAATCTCAGTCTAGCAATACGCTGTATCTTTAGGACAGTTAGGTGAGTTGGGTAATCTAAGTGTCAAGGTGAGAGGAAACATATCTTAACCTTCCCTAAAGAAGTACTATAACCTATCACAATGAACACTTAGTTAGGAATCCTTTATGTCTATAGATTTTAGACGCATGCCTCGAAGTTTATTTACCCTGGTTGATAATAAATCTAGTCTAATCTAGCACCCTAGGTTGGCCACTACAGAGGGTCATTTGCTAGGGGACCGTTCATGAGAGAATCTTATGAAAATTTTCTTTCCTTTACATTAATAAGTTTCCTTAAGTGTCCGCATTGGATCAGGTCGTGGATTGTTTCCCTCTTTGATGGTTTTAAGCACGTCAAGACTACTGGTGTACTGATCTGTGATCTAGTTGTGAGTGGTGTCCTTTGGTGTTCTATCTAAGGAACTTACCCTAAATTCCTACATCTATATCATATATGGACTACAACTCATTTGATATCTCTTTGGTAGTCTCAAAACATATTACTTTTCCAATATCTTGCCTGGAAATCCCTCTCAGTATTTCCTCCTTGACTTGATCATGAACCTCGTTGTCTATTAATCCATTCTTTGCAAATAGTGATACATCCAAATCAAGAAATTGCAAGTAGATTGTCATCCTTATCTTCCAATTCATATAATTTGAGCCATTCAAAATTGGAAATCCAAGGTAATCTAGACCTGGTTCTCCGTGATCCTTGATATTCCATCCACCTATTAAATCAATCCTAAAGTAACCTAGTTCTCTGATACCAATTGCTAGAAATAATGGAAACAAGTACACTACTTGGTGCAAGGGGTGAATAAGTAGTGTGACGAAATTATACACCTCTTCACAAATTATACTTTTCAATCACTTTAATAATTATTCATGTATCAACAAGGCAACTCAATCATGTAAAACATAACATCATAACCATCATCAAGCACATGAGCAACATATACACATGATATTAATATTATTTTTATTTCTATGGAAAATACAAGCTTCAACTTGATTACATAATTGCCCCATAAGCTACTACTTTTAGGTTTATCAACTGCAACAGAAAGGAACTTTTATCCTTTCTCGTTTATCATTATTCACTGAAAGGGACTGTTGCCCTTACTCCTTTACCAACCTCTTCTGAAATAGGCTATTTCTCCTAATTTTTTTATTAGCTACTAATGAAAGGGATGCTTACCCCTGATCGTTTATCAATCTTTGTTGAAAGGATCTACAACCCTTGATCTGCAAGCTACCACTTGTTGGCCCTATTGATTCATCTGTCATCCATTTTCAAACTAGAACCAATAGACCACTATCTTCATAAACAAATAATTTTTCTCACTACAACTACTCACAAAAATTACCTTACACACCTTCAACAATCCTTGATTACTGATAAAATCACCATCAAAACCACCTTCACCAATCTCTCATTATTAAACACACATACGGTATCAATTGTTTCACTAGTCACCAATTAATCCTTCACCTT
>Ga0181464_1001866_pt1 | contig 10604 bp, 10 predicted proteins | sample InSIn2gowninarea_FD_119074 | JGI IMG/M metagenome (GOLD analysis project Ga0181464, IMG submission 119074) | Clean room microbial communities from NASA Spacecraft Assembly Facility at Jet Propulsion Laboratory, Pasadena, California, USA -... ...
ACACATACACACATTATTTGTTGTCATATATGAAGGTATCATATGTGATATTTTAAATTTAATTATCATCACTTTCATTTTTTCAATACTAATAGTCATACCCATCTTGAAACAAAAAAGTTAAAGGATTCTTAGTTGCTTTCCAAGATTGTAAGGATTCCTTGAAAAAATAACAATATCATTAGCATAAAGAAGGATAGTGATGACTATACTGGTGAGAGTTGGGACAATAAATATACTTTCCAAAAAATCTTCCAACTTATCAATATATATATGCCAGAAAGGGTAGGGGACAATGTAACTATCCCCTCCCACATTTACCCAATTTCACTAGCCTCTTAGGGTGAACATGAGATGAAGAGTTACTATGAAATGACTTGGCATCCAAGCTTTATTTATGGAAGTGGGGATGACAATTGATAACTCACAGACATCCATCAAGGCTTACAAGACACTTAAGGGCCAAAGAACCACCCCATGTGACCAAACCTTGAGTTGGATTGATTTTTCACTGACCTGGGCCCACAACTACATGCATGAGAAGGAAAGGGTGTAGTTATATGCCTCCAACCTTATGTAAAATCCTCCTTACTTTCAGTTATAGCCCAAAATCTTTAGTTCAGAGGGTGTGGTCCTAAGATCTGAGCCACCTTTCCAGGCCAGCCTCCAGACCACTACCCAAAACTATTTGTAACTTCTTGGAATGATAAATAACATAATGACAATGTTATTCATACAAAACTTGAACAAGAACTTGATCTAACCATGCATAATCATGATAGTCATTTCATCAAACATATGGTGAACATGTGAGTTACAGGTCATGAATGCATATATCATATTAAGAGTTTGTGGTCCATTTGATAATCATCAAGAAAGTCTAATGCCCTCTTAGATTAGTTGCAATAACACTTTTTAGTCCATGCATTCATCAACCATTCATTTACTTATCAAATCCTGAACAAGTCATTTCTAGAGTACATTACAAATCCATGCTTATAACCAACATATAACTAGATTATTAAACATGACAGAACAACCATAGAAACCATATAATAAAATTCTCATAAATCATGGTAGGAAAATGTCTCTTGTTGACTTATGCAAAAGCCAACCATGTTAGGGACTCCCACGTACCACCCAGCCATAGATTAGGCTGAACCAAATATTTCTTTCAGCTAATCGCCTTTGTGCCATATTCCAAGCATGAATGTGGGATCTCATGGGATAAACGAAGACACAAAAAACCAAGGGAATCAAAAGGTTAAACCATCTCCACCCTCAAACTACAATGATCTCACCAAAACTGATCAAGAGATCACAAAGTCAAAACAAGTTTGGATGCCTTAGAATTTCTTCACCATTACCTTGATGAATTTTCCTATCTCCACTCATCTATTGAGGGCTTCTTGAAGAAAACCATCGCCACCCCCAACCCTTGGGAATTTTCTTGAGAGCACCTCACCTGATTCCAAAACCTTCCAACAGTCCAACGCTCAACTTGAAAAGAATCCCATCTCACCATGGCTAACCAAGAAATGGCAAGGTAAGGTTGAAACCACTGTCAAACAAGGAACAACCCATGTCAATGAAAACAAATGAACCAAATAAACAAATGCATGTTCCATGCATTCACACCTCAATTAGGAAATCACATATGCAACATGTTACCTGCAAAATCCTCTCACTGAAGCTGCTTGATCCAACCTTCATTTCTTGTCCTTTTCTTTCCTTGTCCTTCCTTTGCCTTCCTTTCTCCAATGCTAGAGTACTCCAAGAATGCTCTATGTGTGCAAGAGTATGATAGAATATAAGAGAGCTCCAAAACTGAACTGACAAAAAACTGTGAACTAATCCTCAAAAGCCTTTTTATCATTGAGGCCTCTATTTTCTTCATTTTCCTTCAATTTTCCTTCTCATGCAGATAATTGACCCTTCACCTTCCTTTTCTCCTATTTTCCTTTATTTTCATAAATAAATTCCAATAAATTCCTCTTTTCCTTTTCCAAGGTCATTGCCAATTTCCTCAGCCATAATAAACAATAAGTGATGCCCACTATAGAGTTTTTCCTAACATTTAGCTTGGAATATATGTCCCACGATCTTGGTCTTATTTTTCCTTTATTATCCTTTATTACATGAACTTTTAAATCGAGGATGTTATAGATAAGAGACACCCTTTTTCTGACTCCAATATTACAGTTAATTTCTTCTGATTAGCCTTCAATGGTCCTAAACTTGGAAATAATGTTCTCATACAATTTTTTCACAATAATCCTCAACTGAAAAGGAACCTTTCTCTCTTCCAACCTTTTCTAAATCCTTTGTCTTGAGAATAATGTCAAAAGATTTTCTAAAGTCAATGAAATAAAAAAAGAGATCAATTTTATTATTACGACACTCATCGAAATTGATCCTAAGAGTAACAAGGTGGTTCATAGTTGAATGATATCTCCTAAACACATCTTGGCCTTTATATTTTTTTTATGGCTTTCTAGTCATAAGATAATCTTTTTTCCAAAATAAACCCGCATAAATTAGATAGAATAGGGCTAATAACAATGGTCCTATAATAGCCCACGAGGTTTTGGATTGACGGTGAATGGGTGCGTTGTTAAGGCACTCCTTGCGATAGGTCACTGGTTCAAATCCCCCGTGGGTACTTAGGTTAGTCTTAATATAGAAAAAAAAACAATGGTCCTATAATTAGAGGGAATGTTTTTATCCTCACTTTAAAAAAAATGCTACAATGAGGATTTACGTGTAGGATTTACAAAAGCCTTGCTTCATTTCCAAATTTAAGAGCTTGTGTTTGTGAGTGATGATGATAGGCCCTAAGAAGACTTGGGCAATTTTTAGCTAAGGGATATAACGAAATTATGTTGGCTTTGTTTTTCCCCATAGTTGGGATTTTCTTAGGGTAAACATTGTGTTAATGTTTGCATGTTATATGTTATATTTATGGTGTAATGTTTCTCTCAGTAAATGTAATTCTATCTGGTAAATTTTAACATGGCATTAGAGCTGAAGATTTATTTATGACTTGGGTTGTTGAATATGATAGATATATTAGAGCCAAGTGTTGGATTCATAGGGAATAATTTGTTGTAAATGGATTATTAGGCCAAAAAGATCAACATGAAGTGTAGGAAAATGAAATTGGAAGAGAAAATAAGAGGCTAGTGTGCACAAATTCACAGGGTGAACAAGCATAGAAGCTAGATATCGAGAGGAGAGCACCGATAAATAGGATGGTCATAGCAACATTAGAAAAAATATTATTAATTTTAATGGATTTAAAATTTTTATTATGTGTAAATGAGCATATTGCTGTAAGACCTAGTAAAGCATGCACACCTTTAGGAAATTACTGGTAAAGTCTGTAGTTAAACCTAGGTGATAGGGGGCTTGTCAAATTATACCTTAGATATAACATTTAAAGGGGTAGCTCTTAGAGGTGAGCAGGTTGGTTCACTTGGCCAATTTCGCTTAATTTGGTCAAGGGAAAACATAATTCAAGTTTTAAGGGGGGAATGTTAGGTAAAAATTGACTTGGTGAAATATTTAAAGTTTCTTCATCTACAATGGAGGTTTTGGGCACATGGTTTTGGTTTCCCATGTTTTTTTCCTATGGATTGAATGTAATGAATCCTTTAAAAGGAGTGGTAATAATTCATTGTAATGAGGCCATGGAGGGTGGGCAATGAAGGCTCTCTTGGCTGACTTGGCTAGATTTTAGCTTAGGGATCTAATGGAAATACATTAGATGGGTTTTCCCCCATAGTTGGGCTTTTATCAGGGAAAACATGGTGCTAATGTTTTCATGTTATGTGTTATGTTGTTGTTGTAATTTTTCTCTTAGTAAATCTTTAATTCTTTCTGGAAATTTTTAATAGGTCTAACTTCATATTTTCTAGTAACTTCCCATGGGTATGCATGCCTTACCAAGTATTACAATTGTATGCCCATTTACTTGCAATTAAATTTTTTGAATCTATTATAATACTTTCTTTTGAATCTATTGTTTCTATCCCAACTTCCATCCTCTCTCCTTTCCATTTATTTGACTCTGACTTGACCAAAAATGATACTACCTACACCTAAACCCAATAATAAGGCACCACCATCTATGCTTTGTTTAATAACCTCACCCCTCGATTAGATTCCAAATTACCAGAACTTATCTCACCTTGGTTGATGCTATTTTCCATGTGGACCTATACATCATGGCCAACCTCAAAAACCTAGATTCCTTGTGCATTATTAGAGCTCTGGTAGGAAAAGAGATGATCCCAATATCACCACCCACAACATACTCTATAATGTGAATTTTATGAACCTAAGAACCATTAAGAAACACACTTTATAGCACCAAATTCAAACTCAGAACTATCAATACCAACGTATGCCCTGTGGTCCCTAACTACGACTTGATCACCTTGAAAAACACGATATTCTTCATACTCATCTTCGCTATTATTTAATCTCCACACAAATCCTTCTCTACCACTGTTACCAACACCTATGTTATGATAATAGTGTCCAAGGTTCTTGGTGCCACTGTTAGAACTGCTTGCATTATAGGATCTAGGTCCACCACTAAGGCTATAGTTGATGGAACTAGAGAACTTGTTCTTGAACCATCCTTTGAAATCTTAGTCCTCATGCACTACAAGGTTCCACCCACCAAAAATATAGGCAATGAACCCTGCCAAAAATTTGAGAATTATTATCACTATGAGCACCACCATGAGAGTCCTGATTGATCCACCGCTAGATTTCTCCTACTACTCCCCTTGCCAATCAAAGGGGTTCATTACATGTGTTGTGGCACTAGTGGGGGTTGCATAGTCCAACAAGACAACGAAATTATATTTCTTTCTTAACAGAAACCCAAGAATCCCACACACACTTGTAACCTTATACTTGAAAATCCCTCAAAATAAACCTTCCATTAGAACAAAGTCATGGGCATTAATCTCTGGTAGAAACAGTATAAGTATCATTCCTACATGATTTCTGACATCGAGGGATCAATCTAGCACATATGAAACGATGTTGTTGATAGATGCACAACCTCAACCTTAGAATCATTATCAGACCACTCTCATTAGAGAGTCTAGGTCAACCTAGCATTCCAAAATATATTGAAAGAAATACTATGCACTGGAAACCACTACTATTTAGCTGAATATATTTGACTCTTTCACCAAATTAAGGTTACCTAACAAAGTTCCTATCTCTAGATATTGCATGGTTTCTCATTCAAGCATTTCCCCTTTATTTTTCTAAATCAACTAGTCCTCAAGTACATTTATTCAAACTTTCTTAGCAAACAAATTGAATTGAATATTAAGACACCTAGATTTCAAGTGCATCATTAAGTTATAAAATTAAACATTTCACACTTTTCCAATTTCTTATAGAATTTTAAAATACAACATTTTCACCTTTCCACCTTATAAGGACATACTTTTGCACCTTCAAAAGCAATTGCTAGTTTTAAGTGTCATATGTCAACTCGATCTTGAGCATGAAAAGAATTATGCATCCCCTCTTTCTAGACCCTAGAAAACAAGTGTGCATGTGTCCTTTAACTATCACATGCTCAGAGGGATTAAGTTATTTAACGTGAAAATGCTATTTTTTTAATAAATTAATTTGAGTAATGTTTCCTACTTTGGGATTTGATCCTCTCCAAACATGATAGATCGAAAGTTAACATAGACATCTCGAAATATTCTACTTAATGTGGACATTGAAATATTTCATTTATAATTTACATTGAAATATTGTTTTGGTTATTAATTATTTTTTAAATGCCATGTTCCTAGCTTTAAAATAATTACACATCTCTCGTACCAAGAAAGATAAATAGCCAATAATAACAAGAAAAATGCACACATATTTAACCTGGAAAAGTCATAATCTGGGGAAAAATCCAACTAACATAATTCTATTAGTCCCTTGTTTAAAACTTATCCAAGTGAACCTTCATTGCTCACCTCCTTGGCCCATTACAATGAATTATTACTAAGCCTTTTAAAGGCTTCATTACATACAATCCATAGGCATGAAACTGTGAGCAAGAAAAATCATGTGCCTGAAACCACCACTGTTTCAATGAGAAAGTTTGACTCTTTTATAAAGTCAATTTTCCTGATAATCCTACCTTAAACCTTGACTTTGGGTTTCCCTCAAAAACACCCAATCAAGATGGTTAAGTGAGCCAACAATTCTCACCTCCAACCCCTACCCCCCTGAATGTTTATATCTATGATATTTGGTAATTTAACATGTCCCTTGTTAATGTTTTTAGGTATTTGTGTGGCATTATCAGATATGGATTGTGTTATCAAGGAAGACCAGGATTGGATAAAGTGTTGCACATTCATGGATTTGTTGACGCATAATAATTTGGAGATCTATATTGTAGAATATCTATAAGTGGGTATGCGTTTAACCTATTTGGAGGAGAAATCAGTTGGATGAATAAGAGAGAAATTGTAGTGGCACTTTCAACTACAAAAGTTAAATACATGGTAGCAACTCATGCAACTAAGGACACTAAATGTTAGGTAAAACCTGACTTGGTGAAATATTCAAAGTTACTTGGTCTACAATAGTGGTTTAAGCACATGGTTTTGGTTATCCATGGTTTTGTGCCCGTGGATTACATATATTGAAGCCTTCAAAAAGCTTGGTAAGAATTCATTGCAATGGGTCAGTGAATGTGAGCAGTGAAGGTTCACTTGGTGGATTAGCTAGGTTTATGCCAAAGGATTTAATGGAATTCCATTTGCTAGATTTTTATCCGAAGTTGAGGCTTTCTTAGGGTAAAAATTCTACTAATGTTTGCACGTATAATGTTTCTCTTAGTAAACCTATAATTCCCTCCTGTAAATTTTAACATGGTGTCAGAGCCAAAGGTTTATTTATAACTTGGATACTTGAATATAATGGATATATTTGAGACAAGTGTTAGCTTCATAGGGACACCTTTGTTGACAGTGGTTTATTAGGCCCAAGTGATGAGCATGGAGTGTAGGATCATGGAACTAGAAGATAAAATCAGAGGTTAGTGTGCATATGTTAATAGGGAGAACAATTATATAAGATGGATTTGGAGAGGAGAGCATTAGGCAAGAGGATGAACAAAGAAACAATGAAAAAGTATTATTATTTTATAATGGAGTTAAATTTTTTATTACATGTAAATAGGCATACTACTATAAGACTTGGTAAGGCATGCGTACCTATGGGAAATTACTAGTAAAGTCTAGAGTTAGACATAGGTGATAAGGGGGCATGTTGAATTATACCCTACATATAAAATTTGAGGGGGTAGGGCCTAGAAGTGAGTGAGTTGGTTCATTTGTCCAGTTTGGCCGTATTTGGTCAAGGGAAACCTGAAGTCAAGTTTTAAGGGGGGATTGTTAGGTAAAACTTGACTCGGTGAAAGAGTCAAAGTTATTTGGTCTACAATGATGGTTTTGTGCCTATGGATTGCATGTAATTAAGCCTTTAAAAGGCTTGGGAAGACTTCACTGTAATGGGGCTAAGGAATGTGAGCAGTGAAGGCTCACTTGGATAGCTTGGCTAGGTGTCGGCCAATGGATCTAATGAAATTCCATTAGCTGGATTTTCTGCTAGAGTTAGGGTTTTCTCATGGTCAAAATTGTGTTAATGTTTGCATGTTATGTGTTATGTTGTTGGTGTAATGTTTCTCTTAGTAAATATATAATTATCTATGGGAAATTTTAACAGGTCTAACTCTAGCCTTTTTTGGCAACTTCCTAAGGGTATGCACACCTTACCAGGTATTACAATTGTATTCCCATTTACTTGCAACTAAAATTTTTGACTCTATTATAATAGTTTATTTTTAATATATTGTTGTTATCCCAACTCCCATCCTCTCTCCTAACCATTTCTTTGACTCTAACTTTACCAAAAATGATACATCACCTATAACCAAACCCAACAATATGGGGCCACTATCAATCCTTTGTTTAATAACTTTACGCCTGTTGGAAAAGCAGGAGACATATGTGTTACAAATGATTTTTTTAAATTGATAATTACTTGTGATATGTGTTGGCATTTTAATACTTTATTAGATATTTGTTCATCAAGCAATTACCAAAACAATGAAGATCACAACAAGACAAAGTACACAAGATATAAGATCCAATCTAGGGAAAAACCCAGAAAAAATATTCTCTTTTTCTTTAGAATCTGCTAACAGAGAGACGTCCAAGACCCAAATACCAAAGCCATCAAGCTTACCAAGCACCAAGTTAGCCCCCAACAAGATCTTATTCAAGGTAGCTTCCAAACTTCAACCTACTGCAAATTCGTCTTAGAATTTTGGCCTTGCAACTGATTCTCAGAATTTCGGCCTCCTGCTACTGCAACTTCACAGAAACCCTAACTTTACATGCGTGGAGAGAGAGAGTGAGAGAAAGATTCATCCCAAGAAACTTTGATTTTTCCTTCCCTTCTTCATCCTTCTATCTCTTCTTCTCCTTTGTTATTGCAGATTAAACTTGTCTTGGATGAGAGACTTAAATGAAGTTGAGCTCCTTGTATTTATAGCCTCCTTGAGGGGTCAAATAACCCTCCTTTAAGCAAAATTGATCTTGCTCTTGGGAAACCAAATGGATTTTTCTTGAAAAAATAAATATATATTTTTTATTACAATGAGCCCAAATAGGAATATGATATAACGCCCTCCTCCCACATCTACCCAAGAAACCAACCATGCAGGGTAAACATGCGATGAGAGGCCATTATGATATGATTCGACCTCCTAAGTCACCTTAAGGAAATGGAATCGATGGAAACACACAATACAAACATCCAACATCATCAAAAGAACCCTTAGAGGACAAATCAGCCACTCAGACAACCTGTCCTTGGGTCCCACTATTGTTTTAGATCCCTTGGGCCATATTTTCTCTCATGCTATGGGCAAGGGAGCGACCAACAACCTAAAGTTTCTCTCACAGGTTGTTGGGCAATTTATTTGCTTAAATTTCTTTCATTAAATTATCAACCAGGGAAACTCGTAAGCTTGTGATGGTGCCAACAAAATATATGCAGGAGTAAGCAACTAAATCTATGTCTATCTAAATTATTTATGATTCAATATAATATGCGAGAGAAGAGGCTCCTAATTGAGGAGGTCCTGGTTGTCCTTCCCTATAGTATTATAAAGAAATCAATGATTACATAAAACCAAAACTTGAAATAAAGACAAAAGAATGAATTTAATTGTTGTTCAGATTCAAATAGGGAGAAAGACTAACTTAGTCCTTTGAGTGTCCCCTCATATACTAATCCAAACTAAACTAAGATTCATTCATAAGCATAAGAAATGAAATAGCATGAAACATAAGAGAAAAAGAATGAATTTCAATTAGCATGCAAATCAAATAGAGAGAGAGAGCCTAACTTAGACCCTTGGTTGCTCCCTCATATGTTGATAAGATTTTAATTTAAAACTCATTCATCAATCACAAACAAATCCTCAAACATCTAAGCAATAAAATGAAATAAGATCTAATATGAAATAAAATGTTTCTCTCATCCTTTTAGAGTGAGCTCAATTCTCTTAAGAACAAAGTAACAAATTATTCCATATACTACATTAAGACAACTTAAATCTAAAACTAGAGAATGGAAATTTATGTAAAATGAAGCTTTATTCTATTCCATCATAAGTTGGATACATGCTCTAAGAGTCCTCCCTTTGGAATGGAGGAGGTACTCCTATTTATACGATGGGATGAGATAACAAACTCATAATGATGATCCACTAATCTCTCTTTAGTTCCATACATTTCTCAACCATCTAGACACATAACCCTATCCTCCATTATCTCCTCCATGAGGTCCATCATCTTCTCCATGAGATCATGATCTTTTCCATGAGGCTTATCTTATCAAATTCGAATTTGATCATTCAAGGCCACATAAAGATGCCCTGGAAGCTTCCTTTGTACCTACACATGTCAACAAACTCATTCTAATTGTTAGGTATAAGAATAAGCATATTATTTGCTAAAGTTTTAACCATAAATCCACTTTAAAATGTTAAGAATTAATAAACTTTGGAAAAGCATAGTTATAACCCAATAATGAGGTAAATGTAATGATGTGGAGGTGGAATGGAGGTGACATGAAGGTAAAATGTGAAGATATTGGTGAATAATGGAGTGAAAATAAGGACACTTTTGAAGCCCAACATACCCCCAAACTTAAGGTATTGCATGTCCTCATGCAATCTATTACATTACTTTTTGGTACTTGAGCTTTGGCTTAAACTCTGCTTGATATCATTTACTTAACTTTTGCAAAGCGTTATTTTGATGAACTACAACTTGGTTGGTTCTTGTGTTTCAACCATATTTTGTTTGTTGCATTCAATGTATGATCTTTGCATATTGATAATGTGATTTTTATTGCAGAGTAATTTTGTTGGAATGCATCATGGTTGGTTCTTGTGTAACAACCATGATTGTGTTGGCATCCAATTAACTTTTAAATACTTTTGACAAAGCCATTTGTATGCTCATGTAATAGTGAATATATTTTGAAGG
>Ga0181464_1001869_pt1 | contig 10596 bp, 7 predicted proteins | sample InSIn2gowninarea_FD_119074 | JGI IMG/M metagenome (GOLD analysis project Ga0181464, IMG submission 119074) | Clean room microbial communities from NASA Spacecraft Assembly Facility at Jet Propulsion Laboratory, Pasadena, California, USA -... ...
GTAAAAGGAACGAAGTTAGACTTTGTTGTTATATTGTTTCTAAGGCACTACCATTCCTTAGGTGGGATTGAGCAGTTTCGCATGAACACTATTCCCCGAAACAGTAATGAATACATCTGCACGACAAGAAATATGTATGAGACAATTACTTCAAGAAATACTAAAAAATCTAGTCACATCAGGAAGAAGAAAAACTTATAAATACATAAAATTACAAAGCACATGCCTAGTGCAATACTAGGCATAATACTTTTTCAGATAGAGCCTGTTTCGAGGCTCAGCGAGCGGGACTCCTTCCCAGTCCTGAAGTTCATATTTCCCTTTTGAGAGGGATTTCATGATAGCATATGGACTAAGCCATAAGGGTTGAAGTGTTTCGCGCCCTAAGAGGTCATGTTTTTTATCGTAGAGTAAAATAGGATCTCCCTCTTGGTAAGAACGAGGCTTGACCTTTTTGTCGTACTGGGCTTTGACCCAACGCTTGTGGGCTTCAAATGCCAATTCGACATCTCGACAGGTATAGGCACTCTTCTTCGATAGTGGTTATGGGAAAGAGTTCAACAATGATTTATAAGGAAGGAATCTGACACTCGATTGGTAAAAGTGCTTCCAGGCCATAATCTAGTTAAAAAGGTGTAAAGCCTATAGCAGTTTTTACTGAAGTTCAGCATGCCCACAACGTAGGATATAAAATTCAATGCCACTGGGTTTTATGATTCCCTACTAACCCATGGATCATGGTCTTTAAGATGCCATTGACAGCTTCTACCTGGCCATTAGCTTGGCGGTAGTAGGAGGATGATTGATGCTGGCGAAAACCGAGCAACGATGTTAAGTCAAACATCATGTGATTCTGAAAATGAGACCCATGGTCTGTAACAATCGTGCAGGGCACACTGAGGTGACATATGACCTAATTGAATAGGAATAGTTCCGTAGTTTCTCCATTGGCCCGGAAAGTGAGCAGGGATTTGACCCATTTCGTGAAATAATCCACAACTACGATAATGTAGTTGTGTTCGGCAGAGGAAGTGGCTTTGCAAGTTATGAAGTCTATCCTCCATTTGGAAAAGGGGCTGATGGAGATAACCGGGTGCAGTAGGGTTGGAGAAGCATGCATTTTCTTTGTAAACACTTGACAAGGGTGGCACTATCAGATAGCCTTGATACAAACTTTGAATAAGTTTGGCTAGTAGTAGCCTGCGCATAAATTTTTTTGAGTAGTAGATATGCCAGAAAGATGACCACCACATGCCCCAACATGGTATCCATTTAAAACATGTTCCACCTATTCATGAGTGAGGCAACGTCCAAGAACTATATTAGTGCCACTACGATATAAAGTATCATTAAGCACTAAATAGTGCTGTGCTTGGTGGCAGATGCGACGACAGTCACCTGACGATAGTTTAAGGCAGAAACATTGTGTTTGGAGGTAGACAAGAATGTCACCATACCAAGGGTCAATGGAGTCGATCAGATAGACATCTTCACCCGAAAGAGGATCATGAGTTATCTCGTTGGGAGCGACAATGGGAAGATCAAACAAAAGTTAGATGAAGACTGAGGACTTTTTCGCCTTGGCAGTGGCAAAAACCAAATCAAATTGTTGGAGGATGACTATCCATTTGGAATATTTTCCTCCAATGAATTAATGAGAAAAAATGTGTCTCATTGGATTCTCCAAAGTGATGATGGTAGTATGTCGTAGCAGTATATAGTGTCGAAATCGATTGACAACAAAGACAACTGTCAAGGACAACTTTTCAACATGTGAATATCTAAGTTCGGGCCTAGCCAGACCTTTTGACAGATAATAGATCACATGCTCACTCAGGTCATCATGAGTTTGAACCAAGACCATTCCAAGAGAGGATGGCGAGGTTGTCAGGTACAAGAGAAAGTAGCGCCCATAGTTGGGAGCACTAAGGAGTGGGGCTGATATAAGCACATTTTTCAAGGCATCAAATGATCATTGAGCTTGATCGTCCCACAAGTATGGTACTCCTTTCCTGAGTAGGTGCATAAAACCTTTCGTTAACTCGGCATAGTTTACGATGAACCGTCGTAAGAAGTTTTCTTTCCCTTGCAAATGTTGGAGATGCAAAATGAATTGTGGTGTGGGAAATGAGTAATTGCCTTTACCTTATCGGGATCAACCCTAATCCCATACTTGGAGACAATGAAACCATGTAGGCATCTAGACTCGACAAAGAAAATGAATTTATGTGGATTTAGACATATGTTGTAGAACCTCCACCTAAGAAAGATAGCTCGTAAGTGATCTAGGTGTTGGGCTTGCTTCTTGGAATGGGCTGGAAGATCGTCCAAGTAACCCTGAACAATATGCCTGATATCGTGAAATGTGTAGTCCATAGCCCTTTGAAATGTTTCTCCAGCATTCTTTAAACCAAATGGGAGTTTTTGATACGCACAGATACCCCAAGGGAAAATGAAGGTAGTTTTTTGCTGGTCTACCGGTTTTATAGCGATTTGGTTATATCCTGAGAAAATATTCAAGAATGAGAAGGATTCACAACTAGCGCAGTCATCGATGATTTGGTCAATGAACGGTGTCGGATAATTATCCTTTGGACACACGATGTTCAAGTCTCGATAGTAGACACAAACACGGATGGTACCTTGTTTCTTAACGACAAGAACTATATTGGAAACCCATTCTATTAAGGGAACAGGGTAGACAAAACCAACACGTAACAATTTTTCCACCTCAGTCTTGATGGTTGTAGTTTTACGGAGGTGGAATGGTTGAAGCCTTTGGTAGAAATGCTTGGAATTTTCATATATCTTGATCTCATGATCGACAATAGATAGATCTATGCCAGACATTTCCTTGTAAGACCAAACAAATACATTGCGGAATTCCTTAAAAAGGCAGGTGAAGCTTGCAATTTCCTCAAGAGTGCAATCAACTCCAACCTGGATGTTTTCTACGATGCCTATCTTGACAGAAATATTGATGAGCAATGTCTTTGAAATATTTCCCATGTCTTCCTCTGAGTCCAAAGTTTGGATAGTCATATAAGGCGAGGACATGATTTCAGGTGCATCAAATGACAAGATTTGAAGAGGCATCATGTCTGAATCATATATCGAAACACGATGGTGAGATTCCTCCCAAGGTTTCTCTTCTAAACACATGATCTCTCTAATAGCTTCGTCTGAAGGTAGGACTTGATTGAGGAGATTGAAAGAAGGAGTAGTTAAGCGAGGGGAGGTGGTACCGTTGGCTGTGACTAAAGTGACCGAAGATTCGAATGTAGATTGAATGGATTGGTAGGCCAATTCAGCTAGTGACAAATGAATTTGTTCACCATAAGTGTCAATGTCTGAAGGGGTCGGGAGGATCCAAGGATCGGTCGATTCGTGAGGAATGGATGAAACCATAAAGACCATATATGGAACCATGGGTGACAGAAGAGGGAAACAACCCATCGGGGAAGAGCCCTGCAATAGACCGGTACCGATACTGACGTAAGATTCAGGTACACCACCCACTAAGGGTACAAAGCCGTTGAGTAACGGGGAATAATTAGGGGCGCAAAAGGATAGCTGGTCCACTGTGACTATCTTTCCATCCAATGGGAATAGGATGATGCAAAAGACAATAGACAAAATGGTAGTCATGACATAAGTCCAAGTGCGACCCAACAATAGATTATAGTCTAGTTTTCTATCTATGACTTCGATGTCTACTGTTGTTGTTTTCCCACTCAAAGTGATGGGGTAGCTAGCTAGGTAATATTTTGGGATGAAAATGTGGCCGTCAAAAACTTTAAGGGAATTCGAAGGCAGGGATAGGGTTAGAGAACCCAAAGCAAGCCAACATGAAGCTGTCATGACGCAGGTTGAAGCGCCTTCATCGATGACAGGTCTATGTACTCTCCCTTTTGAAAATATTTGCACCTAAAATGCAAGCTGGTGTGAAAGGGGAGGTTTACATTTGTCCATGTCGAAAATTGCAAGCACGGAATTCGGAGGGTCAATCCCACCAATTGACAAAAGTAGAGCTTTTTCCTTTGTGTTGAACAAGTTTATAATACTTCGAACGCCGACATAGATGACGGTGATTGTGCCAAATATTCTACAATACTATAGTTATGGGCAACACATGCATATGTATTATATGTTGTGCGACGAAGTGCCCCTTTTGGGGGGTGACTCACAAGATCAACAATCGACCTTTCAATATGAAGATCATTAGGCGGTGGTGGGTTTTGACTCAAGGAGGCTTCCTCAGCATTAGCAACTGAAGCTCCATAGGTTTTGGTTCTGGCTTGAAGATCCACTGTTTCAAAGGTGTAAACAGTAGATGGTCATTCACCAGCTAAAAGATGATTCGAATCGTCGTTTCCCCCTTGCAGGGGTTGGGGTTGGTTTGCAATAAGGTGCTGCTGCTACTGAGCAGGGAAAGGATTGTTTAGGACCACAAGGGTCCTACCAGTGTCCTTTTTAGTGATGAAATCTATGCATTCCTAGAGACGCAGACAATGATATTTCATGTGGACTTTCGCATAGATTTTGCAAGGGAATTTGGTGGGTTTGTCCTTTCCATCATCAGAGGGCACAACAACCTTCTACTTTGGGTTGTACTGCTTGGTTGAATTCTCTTCAGAAGGAGCAGTATTTTTCTTATTCTTCTTGTTCTTATCGTCGAGTTTTTGTGTAGACTGCACAGATTTTATCACGGTGGTAGGAAGAGCAATCGATTTGGTAGAGGGGTCAGCTGACAACTAGGCAATGTAACCACTGGGTTGTTTTACAGCAACCCTGGAGGTAGCGCCGATAATACCATTGGCATGCGCCCTGGGTTGCTGAGTAGCAAGAGCATTGGAGTTGCGAGGGGCGTTGGGAATGACGTCATATACAGTACTAGACTTTGAATATATCAAATCAAAGTGTTGGGCACAACGAATGGATTGGTATTCTGTGAATGCACCATCTAAGGAAACATCTTTAGCGATTTGAGGGAGCAGAGACTTGCAGAACCAATCCTCTAACAGATGGTCTGGGAGGGGATCTTTGACTAGCCTCCACCTACGTCTCCATTCATGGATATGATCAAAGATGTGGGTGGTGGTGTCATGACGTAATGAAGTGAGGAGTTCTGTCCCAGTTTCATAGCGGATGGGTAGCTAGAAGTGCTTTAAGAATTCCATCGCGAAAGCGCCAAAGGTATTGACTGATGCATGTGGTAAATTGATGTACCACTTGGCTGCATTGCCAGTAAGGGCGCGGAGAAAGAGCTGTAGCTAGATGCTATCATCCACCATGGAGTTAGAAAAACACCATAAATGATAGGTGGTGATGTGCGCACCCAGATCCTCCCCTTGTTTCCCTTCGAACTTCAAGATGTCTATCGAAATTTTATGCGGGATGGGCGGCCAAAGTAAGTTGTGATAGATGGGGTCATTTGTGAGTTTGTACAAGTTGGGGATATCAAGCGTTGCCAAGAAAGGTAAGGTGTTTGATGCCCCGAAATCGGACCAAGGTGATGACATATGACTTGAGGATCCTTGCAGTCCTCCCATCCTGTTGTTCCCAATATTATACATAGGATGTGTGGAATAGTAATTTCCTTGGGGTACAATCATGTACTGTGGGTTTCCATAGGGATTGTTAGACTTGGGGTTGTAAGTGCCCCTGGGATAAGGAATGCCTCCTTGACTCATTTAAGGTTGAGTGTGGGGTGCCCATATGGATTGATTGGGACCTTGTTGAGGGATCCCACTCGCCACGTAATTAACTATAGGTCCTTGACTGACATAAGGAGGGTTCATGTCAATCTATGGTTGTCCCTGTTGTCCTATAAATGGAGGGGGAATTGTAACATTCTCGACTGGTATGTGCATATTGGGAACATTGCCCCCAGGCATATGAACTCGGGGGTTGGAACTAAACAATGGATGCCAACCAAAGGTGTTGTTGATGGGACCCTTGCTAACCATGCTATATTGAGAGTTATAAGGAGCGCTATATGTAGCACTTGTTGAAGGTCCGGCAGTTGACACAAAAGGGGAGAAACCTGGTATATACTGGGTTCCACTCGTGCTGGGTGTCATGATAGGGTTTGAACTTAGGACATGTGGGATAGCATGGTTTTCCATCGAGGCGTGGTATTGATTGTCGACTAGGGAAGTGGTGGTGGACCAAAAGTGTCCACAAAAGCCCACGACCGGTTAATCGTTGATGGGATGGGTGGTGGAGGTCCAACAAAAGACATAGGAGGTACAAATGCAACTAGAATCAAGAGTGGTCCCAAAGGATTCATGATAGGAGGATTGTATGGAGGAATAAAACCTTTAGTAAAGAAATCTTCCGGTAAGTTGGAATTGTGGGATGTCCAAACTGATTCTGTGTTAGATCTCAGAGACTAATTGCTCGAAGACATGTAATCCAGTTCACTGGGGCTCGGCTAATCCTCCATAATGAGTGGGGGAAGACCTAACAACCATCTATAATGATGACGAGGGCCGAATGTAGCCACGGTGACCGATAAATTTTATCAATAGATTTTACAGTGATATTTATTAAAGTCTTGGTGATAACAATTTGGCACTAAAAAAATAAAAAAAATACACAAAGGAAACCAATAAACAAGCAAAGGGAAATGACCCTGTATGATAACCACCGACCACTGGAGATGAAACCTAGAATCACAATAGATAACAGAGAGAGTTGGTCAAATGTACAGTTACAATTACTCTTGAGCTTCGCCCGAACCTCAGATTAAGGGGCCAAATACTCTTGTGAAGATGAGCACCCTCCCAAAAACTAAAGACAGAGTAACTTAATTTGTGTTAGGTACCAGGGAAACTCACCCCAGTCACCTTATGTTCATCCTTTAAAGTATGGCCACTAAGGATACCTCAAATCACAAACACTATTGGGGGGACATAGTCGTAGACAGTACGCTGTGTGGGTAGGATACTTGAGTTCCCAACTCAGCTCCGATATCCTTGAAGGGATCCACGATACACAGAATACCCAAAGGAGATGTAAGCGAAGGAGGGCTACCTTTGTTTACAGTCCTATGTTGTTTCATATTTATCTCTGCTTTTACTGAAGTGGTCCCACATAGTATGAGTGTAGAAGGATTTCTCTCATTAATGACACTAGTTTCGGTGTATGATCTTGGGAAGTGAACTCACAAATGCCTAACCCAAGATCCTAGCCTAAACTAATGTGTGTTTATTCTAAAAAGTGTTGCTTATTGTTTTTATTAGGCAGATTTTAAATGTACTTTGTTAGAGTCTTCAGTAGGGCTGTTGAGCTATGAAGTTATATGGGACTCTGACTCAAATCATGCAAAAACAATGCTTGTAAATTTCACTTTCAATGAAGAAGTTGCTTCTACAAAGGGAGAGTCATTCATACATCAATATATATACAATGCATCTTGTTCAATAAAATACTAGCATAACTGACAGAACTAACAATGCTCATTATCAACTTTTGAAACCAAATAATGCAGATCTAACCAACTAAGCAAAAAACAATAAAAATTTTGTATTTTTTATTTTATGAAAACAAAAATTTTAAGAAGTAAAGATATTTTCTTAAAAAAAAATTGCTCAGGAGACAAATCAAACAAGCACAACTGTAGATCCCTAATAAGTTTACAAGCAGATTTCCCAACCCATGAGGTCACATAGCAGTATGTTTATCAAGACATGGCAGGCTAACACTTTGTAATAAAGGCTACAGAGAGTTTCTTGCAGCACTAACGCACTGTGTGTGAGGCCACAATGCTTTATAAAGAACTGTATACACTAGCAGACAACGTTAGTGAGGAAAAAGGCTAAAAAAAAGGATGTGGGGATCAGATCTAGGGCTGAGCATTGAGAGAAAGGTGCTTTATAGTCCTTAGTGGTCAAAAAGGGAATGAAGAAGTACAAGAAGGCCTGGAAGAAAGAGAGATCTAGAAACGTTTTGGGGAAAAACTAGGAACTATGTGTAGTTCCCAGTGGAGTCGCCAATTCTGCTATAGGGATTAATGCATGAGTGTTTGGTGATGTAGAAACCCTTAAGGATCTTCTCGGGATCCTTGGAAAACTATAATATTAGCTACTATTGTCACAAAGATGCATGCATATCTATTTTTAACAAATGGATATCAAAGCAGGAAGAAGGACTTATTACCTCGAGTCTTAGTGTGGTGTTGCTGGAGAGCACAATGTAGCTAGGCGGCAGACCCCTGAGCTAGCTCTAGATCAAAACTTGCACATAGATAAGACACGTGTAATATCACAACATAAAACCTTGATAAACAGTGCATAAACATATAAAGATATCTAGTTGCATATATCTAGGCCACTCATAATAACGACATTGCATGAACATATAAACAGATTATACTACCAAGATTGCATAGTGGACAACACAATTGCAGTTCTATATTGATGTAGAAAAGAGTGATTACAACCATCGATTGTATCAGCTTTCCCTTACCCCTCCAGCTCCTCTCTCTCCCCCCCTTCTTAACCTCTTATGATGCCTTAGTCAGAGACTATGCTTAACAGTCAAATAAGTAATCCTTTCAAATGGTTCGACCCCTTCCACAATGGCCCTAGCCTTGCATATATAACATGTGAGGATAGGGTTTCTAAGTCCTTCATGAGTTCCATTAGGAAAAAGTAGTGATGTTTCCATGCCTTTGTGCTCTTTCCTGTTTATATGCTCCATTAGGAATTAGTAATTCCTCCAAACAAGCCGAGTTTTGATGTTTCCCTACTTTTGTGAGCTAACATAGGAGAGTATCTTGGGATATTTCTCGATCAACTTGTTCCCTTGACCCATAGAAACTCATTTAGGTTCACTAACACTCTTCCCGAGGTAACAGATAGAGTTACCCTAGGCACTAACACACCCTTAGCCTTGCTAGGAAGCTTTATAAAACAGGTTGCTAGTGCCTAGACAACGTTAGCTTGACAACTGGGCCTGTGAAATTGGTCAATCCTTTAGTCACCATGTCTTTCTCCTCTAAGCTGGTGAGGAGGTCATTTCCCTGTATAACAATCCATTGGTGATGTTGGCAAACATCTAAAAACAAATTTCCAAAGAATACTTGCTAGTGGAGTGTGGACAATTTTATTATAAGAATGATATATGTAAACCAAATTTTCATCCCAAGTCCTTGGATTACCCTAATTGTAACCTCTCAAAAGTTGAACCAAAGCCATATTAACTACCTTTATCTACCCATCAGTCTATGGGTGAAAGCCAATGGATATTTTCACTTTAGTATCTAGCTTCCCAAAATCCCAAAATACACTAAGAAATATAATATATGATAAGAAATGATGTTCATTGGAATTTTAAAGTGCATCTAGACCCTTTCAAAGAGAAAGCTTTCCTTTTCTTATACTTTAATGGTATTATTACAAGCCATCAAAATAGGCATCTTGCTAAACTTGTTTACTACCACATATAGGTAGTCTTTCCCTCTTTTGATAAAGTCCATCGACATGCTTTCCCATGGACTTGTAGGGAATACGAGTGGACAACATAGTTAATGTTTCTTATTAGGATTATTGGTACAAATTAAAATACCACCAATAATGATTCTAACTATTTCTTGCACCTTGGGCAATAAAAATATCTCTAGAAGCTTAGCCATGGTCTTTCCAATGCCAAAATGATGAGACCTTTCTTCCTTTGGTACAAAAAGCTTCCCCCTCTTATATTGTAATCCATAGCGGAGATGGTAATCTAAATTTGCTTGTTCTTTTTGTCCTTGTAATTATTGATGCGCCTCCAAGACTTAATCTTCCACATAACCCTTTGTGTTTACGTTAGGGGTAAATGGTGCCATATGCACATTGACTCCTATAGCTATATTTTTTGGTGTTGATTCCCTAGATAAAAAAATCAACCAACTTGTTAGTTGTATCTTTATATTTAATCACCATATGAAATTTTTGTTTGAGCCTACAAGTATTATAGAGGCTAGTGATCAATATAGATTATGGTCCCCTTACCCAATAAAGAGTTCTTCCACTTTTGTATTCCTCTAACTAATGTAAAAGTGTTCTTGTCAAATGTATAGTAGTCCAATGCTACTCTAGGGAATATATTTGAATGCTACTAGAACAATGTTCCCTTTTCATTAATAATGCTCTCATATCATACCCATAAGAGATAACTTATATCTGAATAGAAGGAATTTATAATTTATCTAGTGTTAGGATCAAGGTTTGAATAATATTCCATTTCAATTCTTTAAAGGGTATATTGCATTACCTCTTACCCCATTGGAAACTCTTACCACTCACTGTTATAACATGAAGTGACATTGCCACAATTTAAAATGATGTTATGAACTTTCTTAAATATTGGTTAGCTCCCAAAAAATCCTAACTTATGAAATATTATTAGGAGTGGGCCATTTAAGGATGGCCTTTATTTTTGCAAGATAAATCTTCAAATAACTTCCACCAATCATACGCCCCATGGACAAAAATGATTTTTTAACAAACTTGTTGGAAAATCAAGGTAGTTGTAGTTTAATGTTGATTCTCCTTACTTAATAATTACTCGTGATATTTGTTGGCATTTTATTATTATTTTTTACTT
>Ga0181464_1001666_pt2 | contig 10582 bp, 5 predicted proteins | sample InSIn2gowninarea_FD_119074 | JGI IMG/M metagenome (GOLD analysis project Ga0181464, IMG submission 119074) | Clean room microbial communities from NASA Spacecraft Assembly Facility at Jet Propulsion Laboratory, Pasadena, California, USA -... ...
CAAGTGCCCAAATTATTTTTATCACAATCTTGAGGGGATAGCATATGCTTGTTGTATAAGTTCATTCTTCGAATGAATCCATCCTAGTAAGTTTTAGAGTCCTAGGAAGGATAAAACCAATCTTGTCATGGTGACAAGTCTTTCATCGTTTAATTTTTAACAAGTCCAATGAAAGAATAACTTGGTGTCTTTTTCATGTTTAGAGAGTTTGAAAAAGATATGAAAAAGAAAACTCCATCTAGCCCCTTTTCGTAATTTGTCTCTCAAACCGAAAAATGTAGAAAACAATATTTGAAAGAAAATCTTGACCATGTTGACCAAGGTGTTCCTTTTTCGTAAATAGTTAATCCCATCCTGAAAAAGGGGTAAACATATACTGAGACAAAATCAATTCATTTAATTCAATGAGTTATAAAATATAAGTACTCGGCGATATTTTTATCTATCGAGAGTCAGAAAAGATCTTAAAGATGACTCCACCTAAAAGAACGAGTGGTATAAAAGGATAACAACTAGCTCTGTTCATGATGGCACTACTCAAATCATCTAAAGGTCAAGAGGTAGGCTAATAAGACCACTCATCATAGATTTTCCTCATGTAAGGGTAAAACAACCAAGTGAAAGCATAGGATCAGCCAAGGAGATAGTGACGATGGAATGAAAAACCAAGGCTCATCTAGAAAAATAAGTAGATAAAAACAGAAAGCACGAGATGTAAATTGGGAATGGTTTCATTTTTACAAAACCTTGGAACATGAGAAAAAACTATGATTGGATTTGTTTCATGTTTACACAAGCTTGAAGCAAAGATAAAGTATACTTGAGTTTTAGTTTTCATGCCCCTAACATAAAGACTTAATTCAAGGTACATGCCCCCAAGCTTCATTTTCATTTACCTAAGAAGATTATTGGTTACTAACAAGTGGATGGAATCAAGGTTCACTTACTAGATCAAATGAAAGATTTGACTAGAATTTTATGAGATCTAATCAAAGACTCAAATTGAAAGGGGAATTGTTTAATTTTTTAATGAGCTTGACACAAGAAAAGAACCATGCTCATGACACCTTGTTTCTTTTTTTAACGAGCTTGACACAAGTAAAAAAAATATGCTCATGACACCTTGTTTCATTTTTTAACGAGCTTGACACAAGTAAAATAACTTTTCTCATGGAGACCTATTTCATTTTTTAAAGAGGTTGACATAGTAAAATAATTATCCTCATAGAACTTATTTCATTTTTTAACAAGGTTGACATAGTAAAAGAACTATCCTCATGGCCCATGTTTCATTTTTTAATGAGCTTGACACAAGACAAGGAACTCTATTCCAAGCACGTGATCACAGACTGAAAAGAGGCCATGTCTTTCAAGAGGTTCTCATCAGATGGGAGAACAACACTCTGGAAAGGATACATGTCTAGGGATCCAAATGAAAAATCATGTTGCAATGCCCCCAATACATGATGTACTACATCACCTACTAGATCATTAGTAGATTTGGGTATGGAACAAGTATCCATGTAATTAACCTATGGTGGGGGTGATATTACTTTCATATAAGAACCATTTAGGGATGATGGTTGATTGGGATTTGATTTAGGACCAATGAATGTAAGATTATCAATGATCATAATGCTTCCTTCATGTGTGAAATACATCACTCAAAAGAGGGAAGAGACAAGAGCTCCCATGACATAAACATAGTCACGGACAAGGAGTATATTAAAATATAAATGGCCTTGGAAAATGATCGTGTCTATATAGATAGTCTTCCCTGCCAAAGTAATAGGTAACTTAGGAAGTATCCCTAACAATTGACTGGTTCCTCTGTTAAGAGGTAACAAATTTTGGGTGACGGGGACAAGTTGTGGAGAACCTAAAGTTTTCTAAGTAGTTGTGGACATAATGCCAAGAAGTGTGTCCTCATCTATGACTGTGCTAGGTACAAACATATGGTAATCCTGTACTGTAATATGGAAAGGCACATAAGATGGAAGATGATATCCTACCAGTCGACTCCAATCAAAAGAAGTGACCAAACCACTTGGAGGGGGTGTCATAGGAACAGGAGAGTTTTTCTCTTGCTCTATGGGAATAGGAAAATTGCTCTCATGCACCACTAGAACGAGAGGATTTCCCTCAAGTTCATTTGAAACTAAAGAAACCAAAAGAATCTAAGTGATACAAGGTTCACTCTCTACTAGAAAGGTACAATTAACTGAAGTTGGAACAAAGTCTACCATTTCCTAGACCAATGGTTGGTCAAGAGTGAACTCAAGAGACTCACTTTCAGAGAGAGTGGGGTTGACCAAAGATGGATTTCAATCAATCACTTGATAAACTAGTGAAGGATCAAGGGAAATATTCCAATAAACAATTGAAGGAGGAGGCTGGGAACCAATAAGGTTTTCAAACTCTTTGGAAGCTTCATCCATAAGAGGACAAAGGTGAATGGGGTGATTACCTTCACACAACTTACAAGGGAATTTGACTTTTCCCTTTCCCCATAGACCTTACTATTACTAGTTGAGGGTTTGTCACTAACATGAACTCTAGATGTTGATGAAAAAGGTCGATGTGAACCTTTGGACCACACTTATAAGCCCTTAGGAATATTTGGACAATTACGAAGAATGTGGTCACCCTTACATAACATGCAAGGGAATTTTACTTTCCAGGGTTGTTTTGAAGAGTTCTCTACATTAGTGTTTTTTCTCATCCTTGCAAAATATTGTAAAGCATCTCATCCATCACTCCCTGTTCTGCCTCATGCTATAGGGGGAATCTGTTACACAGTATTTTGTCATGCCTCCTACACTTCCCTGTGTCATACCACAAAGTGCCCAAAACTTGGAAATCATGTAGTATACCTATCCTAATACGTAGCTCAGATCCTCCCTGAAAACACTAATGGAAACATGCCTTGAGCCTTCTTTGAAGAAGTGAGCTCTAAAACCATAATTTTAGGATCAACGCCACCCTAATACTAGAAACTCATGCTGATCGCTAGTTTCACTATACTAGCCTCATGATGCCAACATAATTTATTCTTGGATACCAATGTTTATCTCTAGAAGGAAATTTTTCCCAAAGAGGACAAGAAGCTTCTGATCTAGAGGCTTCCAGAATGACGAGCTAGAGGTTGTTCAGTGTGGACATGGTCAAATTCTCCCAATATTTCCAATTGATCTTATCCATATGTGCTATCTTGTTGCGATGAGGGCCTTATCCTATGTTTGGAGAGATCCTTACTCCCTCTCCCTACCTATATATTCCTCCTCTCCCATTCCCAAATGGTTGGTATTTGGTTATTTGCACCCTTATGCTAAGATACTGCCTACATGCTACTCATTTGGCTTGGAGAAGGAGTACAGGGAGAGCTTGAGCTTGGACTTGGAAATTCACTCAAGGAGAGCTTTTGACATTAAGGCTTGGTCACATGTTTCCTCCTTTATTTCGTTAATATATACAATTGTTGGTTCACTTTCCATAAATGTTTGTATTAATGCATCATTCATCTTAATGCTCCTTGATTTATTAAGTGGATTACTTTCAATTATGTTTTTTGTACTTGTATGTTGTGTTCTGTCTTTGATATCTTATGCAGGTATCCAAACACTTTGATTAGTATAGCAGAGCTTGAGGCACAAGAGATTCAAAGTCTTCAATAAAGGAGTATGTTATAGAATCAGAATAGAGTAGTCAATCTTCCTCTTCTATCATTTCAATTGTAATTTAGGAAAGTGTCCTTATAGATTGTCATGTAAGTTGCTAGTCCCACTCATTGGGCTAGAGGGATCATCTCTATCCACAGAGTGGATTTTCCTAGACAACAAATCCCTCCCTCCCTAGTCACGGGGGAGGTGTCTAATGGAATTGGTCATAGTAATCCCAAAGAAAAGATGGATGATGAGATGTGTGATGTTATGAGATGACTATTTGCAGAGTATAACATTCCAGATGAAATCAAGCATGTCGCATTCACCCTGACTTTCCCCTGGTACTTTACAAAATTCCTGGTAAATTTGTTGCTAAGTTTCTAAAGGAAATATGGATACACAGGGTGAATGTAATATATAAAATAGATTCTGGTAGCTATAGTAATAGTTGAAATAACAATATTAGTAACATAGGCTTACAAGGATCTCAATAGTGAGGGGCCCAAGGCTTTCTTATTTTAGCATGCATTCAAGCCAAAATGGAAGGATCCTTTACAAGATATCCAGAGTTCTTTGGATGAGGGAATGAGGATGTGGAGCAACATTGGTACCTCTGTGAAGCGATATGGAGAGCTCGCCAAATTCCAGATTGTGGGAAGGTGATCAAGTTCCATACCACCCTTGGGGGGGAGAGACTTGAGATGGTTTATCAAATGGGCAGAGCTACACCTGAATCCAACTGTGAATGACATCAGGAAGAGCTTTATACAATAATTTAAGCTTACACAGATAGATCAGCAATGGTTGTCAAAACTATGGGAGATAAAATAGTGGGATGGAGAGACTGCCAGTGAATTGATGTAGAGATTTAAGGATGTTGTTGGAAAGCTAAGTTATTGGATAGATCTCAATCACCAAAGGGATTGGTTTTTTCAAGGCACTCCTACCCCTTACCTGGATGTCATTAACAAAAAAAATATTAATACCCTACAAGATTCTCTAGAATAGGGTATGGTACCCACATGAATATTAGGGGGGAATGATCACGAGATCCATCAATGATGGGACTCTAGAACCAGATAGCCAACTTAACAGGGAAATTTAAAGACTCACAATTGTTCCACCTGAGCAAGACCCAATGTATGGTGCATCCACTTCATGGTCAAAGGTCACATTGCAATTGAATGCTCGAGAATAAGGGGTAGGAATCCTACATCAGGGTCCCTTGAACCATCGGGGGATCCACCTACAACTAGGGTTGTAGCAGTAGTATCACAAGGGGATTCCATGACTAAAACCAACCTTAGTATTGTGATGCATGTAGGAGATATGAACACTCACCTCAGTTGTGCCTAATATTACAAAAATATTCAACCATACCAAACAATATCTACTGTGAGTTCTATGTGTCCACGACTAACCACACCAAACAATTTCGAGCATTAGATTCTCTTGAAGAGAGGTTATATCCTACAATGTTCAAAATAAATGAGATGACTCGTGAAGGGCGAGCAATAGGAGGATAAACAAGAGGAGGAAGAACATGGGGTAGGGGACCTGCATGGTGCTACAACTGCGATTAGGAGGGACATGTCACTAGAGACTGTCCTCTTCCAAGAAGATCTTGGTGCTCTCTATGTCGGGTCAATTCACATGTAATAGAGTACTACCCCAAGGGAGGAGAGAACCAATCAAAGGGGAGATAACTTGATCAATGTAGAACCAAGAGCTACTGAAATGTTGGCTTGTAGGGGCCTGACCCAGGTTCGGAGTTTATTTAGCCAAACAAATCTCGTACTACTGTCCTTTTCGGAAACAGTTCATGAAGCAAGGATTGAGGTCTCACCTGAAGTAGTATTTGTTGCAAATAATACTGGGGGGAGGGGGGGGAGGGGGTGAATCAGTATTAGTCAAGTCAATAATATTTTTCTTTTATTACTCAATTTCATATACACTACTTCAATGAAGGCAACCCGCATGTGTACACAATTGTGTTTAAGGAAAGAAGTGTATATCCAGTAAACTGATGATTCTATTAATTCATCATATGTTGATCTTTAATCTAAGTATTAGTACTTTATTAAGCACTAAACAGTAACCATGTGCAGTTAATAATAGAAAGAACAATCACACATAATCATCACACATGAACACCAAGATGTAAGGTGGAAACCTGATGTGGGTAAAAGCCACCTATTGTTGTCATCTCTGTGTTCTTTTAGTATTAATAAAATCTGTGTACAACAATGTACTGGTGCAGACTCATACCAATACGCAGGCTTCTACCTGCAAAAGGATACAACCTTTTTTTGTTCTCTAGCTTCTATTGGAAGGGAGCTACAACCCCCTAGCTCTTGTACTAGCTATTATATTTACTAGTACATAGGTACCAACCTACATAAGGCTACAACCTTATTTCTTCCTTCAAGTACCACGTTTCATAAATTTTCAGACTGGATACTCTTGGAACACAACACCATAATCTAAAGGCCACATTTCATCTAATTTTGATACTGCACACATCAACAACATTGAAGCTCAAAATCAATCACCACTATCATACAACTATCGCATTACCCATCCATTGAATACTCAATAATTACTCTTTGAATCACCTAACAACTTAATCACTAAAACCCTGTCATCAAAACACAATCACCAGAACACAGTGCAAAACCCAAAACCCTGCAACAATATTCAGAGCCAACTATATCATCAAAACCATGCATCAGAGTGCATACGCTACTTGGAAGAGCTGAAACAGCGTGTACACATAACTTTACCAAAGTGAACTAGCGTATATGTCATCAAATACTTACTTATAACTTCATTGCACTTCCTGACTTCAGACATACCCAGATCATTACATACAAAAGGATAATACATGTGTTAGAAACTAGATATAGTCCATCAAATCACATAAATATAAGTCATTATGATTCTGATCCATTATTAGATCTCATCCATCAACACTGAAGCTAATCATAATCAACCAATCTGAATATGCAGAATACTGTCACCAGAACTCAGAACTGTGCATCAACAACTAGAACCACCTGTAACTTCAAACATCATAGTTCATATGCTATATGCTTCTTAGATGTGTCTAACCTACGTGTATACGCACTTTTATAAAAGTCAACCAACATATACATCTGTAAATATTCTTTCATAGTTTTGCAACTATTCCAGACTTTAGTTATACCTAGATCATAATATTTACATAACATCACATGCATCAGTATACAAATCTAGAATAAGCATGATCAAACCATATAGAGATTATTCATTCCAAGCCATAAGATCCTGATCCATCATTAGATATTTTCCTCCATCAACCGCTAAGATTCTTGCTTGGTTTAGATCAAGCAAAGCATCATAAACCCATAACCTCCATACTGGATCTCACACTTCATCAAATATTCAAGACTTGCTTGTTGGCCTAATGATCTTCTCCTCCTTTAATAGTCTTAGGCTTTTCTCAATGCCATGGCCCAAAACCACTTAGAATCAATACCTTGGACCAAATACCTGGGGTCAATACCTCGAACCAAATACCATGGGCCAATACCAAAATACCATGGATCAAATACCACAGACCAAAACTTAGTTTTCCAACATGTATGCACTTTTCCTTCTGTGAAAGTGCATGTGAACGATATACGTGCCTTTGTATAAAGTGAACCTATGTGTATACGTAAATTGGTATATAGTGAACCTACATATAACATTTCGTATACGCGACTTGGTATATAGTGAACCTGTGTGTATACGTGACTTTCTATATAGTGAACCTACGTATACCTTTTTTCTTCATTCTTGTTGTTTACCTCCTATAATGTGATATTTCATCTAAGAGAGTTGCCTTCTGAACAATTCCTTGAAGCTACCTTGCATTTCATCACATCTATAAATACTACTGTCATGCATTCTGTCACATCTGATATCTCTTCTGTAGATTCATCTAGTTACCATGTAGAAGTGAGTTGTTCTACTACAAGTGGGTTTCCATCAAGTACAACACATTTATTGTAATGCCAATAGTATGAGAGGGTGATAGAACTAGGTTTTTGCACCTTGGATATGTCTAATGAGTTCAAGTGGTCTGCAGTTCGACCCTATGCACATGTCGCTACGCGCACTTACCTGTACCTTGCAACCTGAGATGTTTCCTTCACGTAGCCCTACTCGGGGGCTCAATTCTATTATTACTCAAGTCCTTACTAGTAATCCACCATTAGTTTATTAAATTAGCTTATTTTCATGTGTAAAGTATACTTAGCAATATAAATCATTCATACCAGTGCGCATCGTAAATAAACAGTAGATTTGCAATTCATATCAATAGACAATAACTCAAGAATAGATACATGTAATTTGGATAAAACTTCTCTTTATTATTCTCTTCTTTAGTTACAGATGTGACTCTGCCCTACACACTTAGTTGTAGGGGTCCATGCACTCAGTTGTGGACAACGAGGCCTCTGCGCACTCAGCTGCAGAGACTTTTCCTATTGTATGACCCAAGGTACACTTAGACACTTTCTCTATGCTTTTGCTTCTCTATCTCATTCTTCCTTAGATCTCTCTTTTCCACTTAGAGCCTCGCTCTATTTATACAATCCCATTGTCCATGGACAATTGGTAGGTTGACATTATATTACAAGATTAGGGCGGACAACCCTATGACTCTAACATACTTTTGTGCCCATAATTCGTGGACCCTTACAAACATATTGGACCAAAACTTGGGCTTTGATCCCTAAAACATGTCATGGGGGGCATTCCATACCCAGTAAGTCCCCAACACAAACATCATGGCTTGCCCTCGAGCCACTCTATTAGTGGGGCGATCTTGGCATGAAGTTCCTCCAACTGCCCTCGCACTGTGCTGATGTTGATAATACACTGAGCCATTGCTTGTTAGATTTGTTGCATCCTCTGTTTTGATACCTCCATGTCTGGGGCACTTCTCTACATTAACGTGTGCATCCCCTATATGTGTGCCAGCTTTCCTTTGATGTTTGCTGTGATAGAGAAAGCCTTGTCGATCCACGACTAGATGCACACTTTGATAATTGCCTCCTTATGGTGTGTCGTACCCACCTATTCCTTCAGTGCCTTGGCTTACTACATCCTTGTAATCCACTAAGTGAGGACTATTATTTGCATAGTTCCTCTAACACTGTCGTATTGTTGCTGAAGTTCTCGCACCTTTGTCTCCAAGCGCTAGATGTTGGGGTCCTCCTGTAGAGTTGTGGGGACCTCAAATTCTTGCTCTAACAAAGTGGTACAATCTTGCACTACACCTCCAATTTATTCCAATCCCATTGCAATCGCACTAGAACACTTTTCTCGGACCTCCAAGGGAGTGGAAGGCTATGCCTTTAGCTACAGCTTAGTGATTTCAAGATTCAGCTGTAGTTGAACCTTGGTCATTTATTCTCTAGCCTTGCGGACTCCAATTTACAACCTATGAATTCATACCTATATTGGAAAATCTGCTGGGATGGCCAGCTTCGAGACATGTCAGCAACCGTCATCTACCACTTGTGCCAATTGTTGGTTTTGCGACACCAATTCATCGTGCTACAGTCTGAGTTGTTCCATGTTGATCTTTTGTTCGCTAAGAACTTGGATTGTGCAACTCTCCCTAGTGCACAGCTCTATCGTTATCTCGTCCTGTAGCTGATATAGTGTGTCTCATGGAGGGGCAGCCAAATTAAGGCCAAGGCCTTTGATCGTGTTAACCACAAATCTTTCGGTCTCATTTGGTGCTATTAGTGCTCCTTCCAGTAACACTATGGCGTTTTCCATATGTGTGCACAACATCTGCTCTACTGCTGAGGATCCTATTGCAAGGTGGGTTGAAAGGGTACCCACCTGAGGGGGGTGTACCTATAACTCTTGTAGCTACACCATGAGGGCCCCCAACACAATCTGGTGCTCCTACATAAACTGTTGAAGGGCCTCATCAGTGACATCGCGAACTGTCTCACCGATGTCATGGAGGTCACCTTCGATTAAGGTGATGGGGTCAATGGCCAACTTCAAGGCCTTGACCTTCTTCCTCGGTCGTGTTCTCTTTTCCATGTGTGGGCGCTTCAGTTGTGTGGATGTGGTCCCTGGGTCCATGCTCCCTTCTGTTGTTTCTACTTCCTCTACCTCCTGCCCCTGTGAGGACGTTGCTTGGTCCTCATCCATCTTTGTTGTTGCTTCTTCTGTTGCCTATGCTGCTACTACTAATTTTGTAGCATTTTTCTACTCTACAGCTCTCTGTGTCGCTTCTCGTGCTGCCTTTTCCTTAGCTACTGTTGTTTCTTGCCACCTTTTTTCAGCTAATTGTGTGACACGTAGCTTGGCATTGTCCTTCTTCTTCTACAGAAAGGGAAGACTAAAGTGCCGAAGGACTTGGATGAGATCAAGAGTTCACTCTAGACTCTGCTCCTCCTTGACGACATAGTGTTTGAAGGCACGCAACTGGGACACACACAAACCATGAAGTTTGAAGACTGGGACCTTACTGACCCTGAGAAATCGCACACCTAGAGACTGGGAACCTAATGAAGCAGAACAATGAGGGGGGCCAATGATAATGTTAGAACCACAGAAGTGGCTGTGCGGTGTGGAGAAGGTCGGGCTACTAAATTTATTATGGATACCACATTTCCACTGCACGCCAATCACAATTTTCATCATCAGACAACTACTCTGCCTAGTGCATGATGGGTATCTATGGCTAGAGGAGCCTATCCCCATCATGAAAAACCTCATTCACCACATTTCTCAGCTCCCCTGCAAAGGAAAGGACCCCACAACCATCGCTGAAGAAAGGGTAGTGATTTGGCCTTTGCAGAAGCCATGAATAAAAAATACAAGATGGAGAGGAAGAAAAGGGGCTATGCCATCTCTAGCATCAA
>Ga0181464_1001872_pt1 | contig 10580 bp, 9 predicted proteins | sample InSIn2gowninarea_FD_119074 | JGI IMG/M metagenome (GOLD analysis project Ga0181464, IMG submission 119074) | Clean room microbial communities from NASA Spacecraft Assembly Facility at Jet Propulsion Laboratory, Pasadena, California, USA -... ...
GGATTCCTGCAAGTAAGTCAAACTGTTCCCGTCAACATTAAAAGATCAAGCTTTGAAATGGTTCATGGGGTTAGTTACTCAATCCATTAGGACCTGGGATGAAATGAAACAAACCTTTTTGGATAGGTATTTGGACTATTGTATGCCTACTGATCATAAGGGTGAGGTTTTTAAAATGGTGCAAAAAGAAGATGAGAGCTTAGAAGATTTACTTGAGAGATTTCAATATAATTTAAAAAGAGCAAAAATGAGTACCTTGGATGAAGAGACCTTAAAAGCCCTCTTATTAAAAGCCATTAGGGATGAATGGATAGATATCTTAAACATGATGGGAAAGGGGGATATTTCTCAACTTTCTCTCAATGATATAGCAGAACTTTGTATCCATCTCTCAAGGGGCAAATCAAAAACTCAAAAAGGGCCTAGAGATCCTTCTCTCCTTAGGGCAAATAAATCTGCAACAGGATCAGTGAGTAGGGCTGAAATCGGTAATATGCTAGATGAATTTAAAACTGACATCTTAGGGAGTCTCAGTGAACAAATTGATACCCTTAAGATTCAAAATAAACAAAAAGCAGAAGCCGAGGCTATGACTATCTTTTGCCCAAAGTGTAGAAAGAAGCATGCTTTAAGGGAATGTCCCTTGGAAGCACAAGTTGTGGAAACCTGTGTAATTTGCTCAGAAACCCATGAGACCAAGGAATGTCCTTCAATCCCTGGCCTCAAAGCAGTCTTTCAAGAAGATCCAAGTATGCTTGAATCCCTTTGTTTTGTTGCAAGAAAACCTTGGCAGGGGCAGCAAAATCAAGGGTTTAATAACTCTATGAATTTCCAACCCCCACCAAATTGGAATCCTTGGTCACAACCACAAAATCCTTTCCAAGCATGGTTGCAAAGCATGCAAATGCAAAATCCTTATGGGAGATTTGCCCAATTCTATCAATATCCTCAATCCTTTCAGAATCAGCAAGCTCCCCAACTTCCAAATCAAGGTCAACAATTGTCATTACCATTCCCTCAACAACAACAACCTCCTCCACAAAATCAAAATTCTCAACTCTTGTTACAATCTCAGCAGAGGCCAAATCAACTTCCCTCTCAACCTCAACCAAACCCCAATAATAGGAATCCTCAAAGTGCTTACGTGATGGAAGGTCAACCACTCATGGAAGGTCAACCATTCCCTACCTATATGGTTGTTCCTCTCAATGAGGTCCAACTCAGATCAGGTAGAATCCTAGACCAACCTTCTTGATTTTTGGGGAGTCCCCTTTAGATGTTTGTAGAGCCTCTATTCTACACCTACCTGTCTACCATTTTCCTCAGTTCTTCCTTATCTTTCCTTCACTTTTGCCTCATTTTCACCATAAAACCTCTCAGATAATTACATTAGGTGTCAATAAGCATGATCAAGCAAGTTTTGCTAATGGATGACTATTTGTTTAGATTTTGACTTACTTGCAGGAATCCCGCAGCTATCTGATGATCCCGCAGCTATCTGAAGATCCTGCAGCCTTTTTGTTAAACACAATGATCCACGTGTCGGTTTGCTAGATGAGCCACATGGGCACTCAGGTATCAACGTGCTCGAGGTTCCTGTCCCATTGTTCCAGCCATCCACGTCATCTCCACCCATGGTCAAAGCTGGTTAAGTTACGGTCAACTCAAGGCTGTTTAAACGGTGATTGAGAGCTGCTTGGTCACGTCATCTTAAATGGTGATTTGTCCATGTTCTACAGGTGGCAGGGGAGACGCAATCCAACATGGGATTTATTATCCATGACGACAGAACCACTAAACTCGTCCACGCAGCCGTGATGTGTCAAGGGACCATAAATACGCATGACTGTTTATTGTTTTTCTGTTAATTAGCTGTACGAGTAGGCTATCTTAGAAACTCCTATAAATTGCTGCGTCTGCGTACGCTCAAAGAACTTTTATTAGTTGTAATTTTCTGAACTCGTGTGGAATTTAAGAGCTTTGTGAACTCTGTTTTCTAGTGCTATTCCAGCACTCTGTTTTGTATACTTTTTTGCAAATGGAGGAATAGACATAGCACCGTTTTGAAGTTTCCAGATCTCTGAGTTTTCTTGTGGCTGAATGAACAGAGGGCCCCTGCTCATCTCAGCCTTTGTAAAGTATTTTATGTGCAGTATTTCGTTATTTTCTTGTTTATTTCCTTAAGCATGTATAGTTTCATTTACTTGTTTTCCTTTCTTTCAAGCTGATCAGTGTTATTTCTTTGCAGGTTTCTTTTAGCCTGGGATTTATTTTTTTATATGTGTGTGTTTGCTTTACAGCTAATGGTATTTGAAGTTGACAATTCAAGTGCTGCCTTTATCTTTATAGTTGATTTTTAATCTTATTTCTCAAAGAGCTGTTAACATACATGAATGATCTTCATCATAAACTATTATCTTTTAAGATCAGAATATCACTAATTTGCAGCTAGTTTGAGTGCTTTTTGGACTGTTCTTTCACTACTTTCTATCCGTGCTTTACACAGTGCATGTGCTTTGAAGCATCGAGTTAGAAAGAGCAAATCATCACCACTAGTCTTTAAAGTAGAAGTTTTGATTTTAAGTGCTTATTAGACTATTTTCTCACTACTTTCTAATCATACTTTGCATAGTACATATGGCTGAAGTAGAGAATTAGAAATAGCAAATCATTATCATTAGTCTTTCAAGCATATTTTTCTCACTTTTCTAATTCCACATAAGCTACTTCCTATCCGTGCTTTACACAGTACATGTGCTTTGAAGCATCGAGTTAGAGAGAGATAATCTTTATTCTTGGGTTTTAAAAGTGACTCTCTTTTCTTTTATTAGCAGCAACTTGAACGGTGTCTAGTGCCATTGGTAGTGGTCATTTGCTTTCAAGTTTATTTCAAGTCATTTCAGTTCACTTATTCTTTTCAAGCATTTCCTTTCAAGCAAGTAATTAGAGATCACTCAACACACACTTTCACTCATTTAGGATTCACTCTACACACACACCATCACTCACTTGTTTATAAATTCTCACTCCATCTTAGGAACATAATTAACCACAACAACACCCCCAACGATAAGAAAAACTCTAAGAGGTTACTTAAGTACATATAGTACACCCTCACTTCATCAGCTTACGAGCCCCGGGTTGACAATAAATACTAGCAATTTAGATAACACTAAATTGACTAAACAATGTTCTACATGCCACTGGATGGGCCACCTTATCAAAAATTTCCCTCGTCATCATTGTCATGGTGGGCAGAAGCAAGAAAAATTAGGGTCTTTTTTGGGGAAAAAGAATGGGTCTCCATTCTCTAGAAAGTCTCATAGGTCATCTCCTATTGGTCTTTCTCCTATAGTCTCGGGCGGTCTCCCTATGGAATCTCCTCATTCTGAAAATATTGATCGTATTTCATCTTTCCTTAATAGAGATGATCCTAGACTCCCCTCTGATAAGAATTCAATTCCTCAATCTCCCAGAGATTCTAGAAAGTCATCTTCCCCAAAATGGCAGAAATCAAACAACTATATTTGTAAGCATCCCCCAGAACCTCCTGCTGATAATGCCATTTCCCCCCCTATTCCCATCCCTCATCCCTATCATTACCTTCCCTCGATCTCCCATGTTACATATATCCCGTCTTCCTCCCCTTCCCCTAAACAAAAATCTGATCATGGAAAGGAACCATGTGTATCTGTCACCCCCATTAACTCTCCTACCTCTTCCCCTAATACAGTAGGTAGTGACCTGGATTTCCTGCTGAAAAAAAAAATCTCTTGAACTTCATCCACTCACGATTCATAAGCCTAGAAAGTCCAGTTCTCCTCATATCAGTCCAAACTCTGCAAAGAATATAACTGTGAGAAGGAAAAATAACAGGGGTAGCAGGCATTTTCGTGGTAGGATTAATACTTTTGGCATCGTGATCCGAGATCTATCTCTTACTGATGTTCCCATCATTGATCTAGCTGAAAACAGGCCTCTTAGAGCAAGCAAGCCCGAACATATCCCATCATGACATGCATCCTCTCCATGAATATAAGAGGTCTTGGGGCAGACCACAAATTCCTTACCCTTAAAAACCTTTTTCTTTCGGCCCATCCTAAAATTATTCTTATTCAGGAGACAATGCACAATTCCCATGATTCTATCGCATATTTCAGAAGAATGTTCTCTACGTGGCATATTGTTGCTTCGAAGGCTAATGGTCTATCTGGGGGTCTGGCGGCCATATGGGACCCGGACTGGATAAAAGCCATATCATTTAAATGTTTCGCGGGTATTCTCATATCTGCTTATTTCAGAGGTTTTGATGCCCCTATAAACATTTTGAATATATATGGCCCTTGCAAGGATAGGCACCCTTTCTAGGATAAATTGTTGTCTTCAGAATTATTTGAAATTGAACCTTTAATGATTGCGGGAGACCTAAATATTACGCTAAATTCTGATGAGGTATGGGGTAAAGGTAGGTCAAATGACACACTTGCTCATCGTATTAAAAATGAGATGATGCGCTAGAATCTTATAGACATATGTCCATCCCAGATGCAACCCACTTGGGATAATGACAGAATTGATGGTGCCTACATAACTAAAATATTAGATAGATTTTTATTGCATGTTGGCATCATTGATCGATTTGGCATGCCAAAGTCATTCAATGAAATTTTTTTCATTTCGGATCATAGGCCTATATCCCTGAAATGGAAGGAGCAGAATTTTAGAAGCGGGTATCCTTTCAAATTCAACAGGACCTGGCTTGTGGATCCAGATTTTAATGATCTCATAAGGAGAACCTGGGCAGAGTCTCCTCCTCTAGAAAATTTGTTTCCTTCCATGTCTTTTATTGAAAAACTATCATCTATCAGATCAATAGTTATGGAATGGAAATATAGAATAAGGCTGGAAAATCGGAAAGAACTTCGGGCGATTCAAAATGTAGCTTGACAGTTTATCTGGTGTATTTACGAAGCATTCTCTATCATTTCAAATGTGGTGTGATATTAAAGATCTAGAGAGGAAAAAGCAAAAGATCCTGGACATTGAAGAAGCAACATGGAGGCTGAAAAGTCGTGCCATCTAGCTTGTAGAAGGAGATAATAATACAAAAAAATTTCACAGATTTGCAAATTCTAGACGTGAAAAAAATACTATCTGGAAGATAAATGATGGGGAAGGTGGTTTTCTCCACTCACATCAAGACATTTCAAATGAGGCAGTTAAATATTTTGAAAATCAATATCAAAAATATGGAGATGGCGGGATTGCAGACATAATCTAGGGGATTGATCTTTACCCTCAAATGTTTGATGAAGTTCAAAATGAATCTCTATTCCAACAAGTGTCTGAAGAGGAACTATTGGGAGTCATGAAGTCATTTCAGAAAGACAAAATTCCTGGCCCGGATGGGTGGACGATTGAATTCTTCATTCACTTCTTTGACCTTATTAAATCAGACTTGCTGCAGATGATTGAGGAATCTCGAATATCAAGTAATATTCATCATCTCATATCATCCACTCTGATAGCTCTCATTCCAAAAAAACACGATGCCACCTCTTCCAGGAATTTAGGCCTATATCTTTATGCAATATCTCTTTTAAAATTATCTCAAAAATTGTTGCTGGGATAATTAAGGACACACTTTCCAGATATTTATCCAAGGATCAACACGGTTTTCTTAAAGGCAGGAATATTGTAGATGGTGTTGCAAATTCACAAGAAGGCCTATTCTCTATGCACAGGAATAAAAGTGAAGTTGTCATCCTGAAGATTGACCTTAGAAAGGCCTATGACTGTCTTGATTGGGGCTTCTTGAGGTGCCTTCTTGCAAAGATTGGTCTAAATTCCAATATGATCAGGTGGATTATGGCATGCGTGGAAGATGTTAATTATGCGGTTATTATAAATGGTATGCCATCCTCTTACTTCTCGACTGCTAGAGGTCTCCATCATGGATGTTCTTTATCCCCATTAATATTCATATTGGCTATGGATGCATTAAGTCTCCGTATTAATAAGACTATCCTGGAGGGTAGATGATGTCCTTTGAAGATATGCAGGGACAATTATATATCCCACAATTTATTTGTGGATGACATCCTTATATTTGGCATGTTATGCAAACTTACTTGGACATGTCTCCATGACATTCTAGTCCGGTTTGAAAAAGCCACAGGTTTGCATATTAATGAATCAAAATCATCCTTTTTTCATAATGAAGCTAACATGGAACTTATTGATTTCATATCCTCTTTATTTGGGACTGGAGCGAGATCCATCAAAGATGGGATAAAATATCTTGGGTTTCAACTTAAAGCATGCGGATATTCTAAATCAAACTGGCTATGGATATTAGATAAATATTATAAGAGGATTTCAAACTGGGAATTCAAAAGTCTCTCTATGGCTAGTAGAGTTATACTTGCTCAATCGGTGTTGGTTCAATTAGCAGTATACTGGGCTCACCTATTCTATATACCAGCGAGCATCATCCATATGATGAGCCGAATTATGGCAAATTTCATCTGGGGTGGTGAATCGGAGAAAAGGAAATATCACTTATCAAAATTATCAGATATTTCCTTACCAAAGAAATCAGGGGGTTGGGGTCTACTTGATCTGAGCACTTTTGGCAAAGCATTAATTTGCAAGTCTCTATGGAGGGGCATATTTGGGGATGGGGCATGGAGCATGATTATAAAGAAAAAGTATATGGCAAACAAAGACATCATTTTCTGGTTCAGAAGGGGTAAGATTGGGGCATCTTATGGATCGGCTATCTAGATGAGTTTTCATAAGATAGAATCTTATTTTCTAAAAAATTTGATATGGAATCTTCAAACTGGGAATAAGATCCTCATTGGCATTGATCTGATTATGGGAGGATGTGATAACATTAATATATCTAAGACTATGATAAACTTCTTTCATAGAAAAGGATTTTTTACATGGAATAAACTGATTGCTTCATGGCTGGGTCCTTTTCCAATTTGGAAGGACTCCACATGTTTGGATTTGACTGAAGATCTGGCGCGAGAATGGATGCAGGTCATGAATGGTTTGAAGAGCTATGGATTTTGCTGAATCTACGATGAAGATATCCTCGTATGGAATGGAAAAAGTGCAAAGGAGCCGATCAATGTTAAGGATACCTATTCTAACCTTATCAGGATGAAATGTGATCAAACTCAACAGATTTATCCTATTATCTTTTGGAAATCTAGTTGTCCTCAAAAAACCATTTTATTCTCATGGTTGGTATTCCATAATAAAAATTTGACATGGAATAACTTATAGAAGAGAAGTTGGCATGGTCCTGGATTTTGTTATGCTTGGAAAGTAGTTGATGAAAACAATTTCCACTTGTTTTTTCAATGTTGTTTATCTCAACAACTCTGGCGTGATTTGGCTGCTCATTTTGGGTTTCCCTATATTTCTCATGCCTCTTTTTCAGATGCTTTTATATGGTGGAGCTGTCAAAAGGCGTCTTGGCGACCTATTTTTATTTTTTCCCTATGGTATATATGGAAGTGGAGGAATCATTTTATATTTCAGGAAAGAAAGGACCCCTTCAATTTTGTCTTTGATAATATTGTTTCATCCATTGAATCTATTCCGGTAAAAACTTCGCTGGAACATAAATCAAAGCAAGCAGATTTTCCAACTGAACAAATGCCAATTCCAAGAGCATTTTTTGATAGGGCTTGTCACGATGATATCTGTGGATGCGGCGTTTATATCATTATGGAAAATAATTTGCAATATCAAATTCATTGGAATGGTGGATTGGGGTCTACTATAAAAGCTGAGGCTATGGCACTTACTAGTTTACTTTCCATGTGTCATTTTCTAAATATTCAATCTCTTCAAATATATGGCGACTCCAAAGTCATTATTGAGCATGTCACTGAAAAACATCACATTAAAAATCAGTTTCTTGACAGCTGGATGAATAGAATCATGATTTTGTGGAAGGGAATGGAGGGCTACTCAATCCATCATATCTACAGATCTCAAAATGTTTAGGCAGATATATTGTCCAAGAAGGTTCTACTTTATCCTCCGGGCATCTGGAATATGGAGGTAATTTTGAATACAGAAAGTTTTCACATTCAGGAATTCTCTCTTCCTGATTCTTAGCTTATTTTCAGAAAGGACCCAGGTACGTTTTTCCTATTTCTAAATTATGTTTATTTAAATATTATTACATCATGAAGTCATGCAGTCAGATAATTGATCCTATGATCATCTACAATTTTGATGACGTGGTACTATCTAATCTATTATCCTCATGATGTAGATGTGTATTCATGCTATGTCCAATTCTAGTTGTTATTACTTGTCTATTTTGACACATTAGTCTCTTCTGGAACAGAGCTTTCTGATGTCTATTCACAGAATGATCTTGTTCATTTCTCAGATATGATGTAATTTTGACAGTTATATTCCTTATATAATACTATTATGCTTTTTTGCCCTGAAATTTTTTTTTTTAGAGTGTAAAATATAATGTGTTATTTTTTATTGTTTAAATAGTATTTTTGAATGTTAATTAAACCAAAGAAATTTTAACTATAAAAAATTAATATTATTTTTCTATATATAAATATATATGAAGTTGATATCGACATAAATTAAATTAGTTAACATAAATCTTTAAATAGTTTATTTAAAACTTTTGTTTAAATATTTTTGAAAAGTATAAGATTTAAATGTTTGATTCACACATTTTTTTTACTTCTAATTACTTTACAACATATTCATTTTTTTAAATTATAGTGGACATTATTTTTCTATTTAGAACACAATTTTTATTTTTTATTTTTATTTTAAAGGGGCACAAAAGCTTACACATCCCCTCATAATAGGTTGTAGAATGAGCCTCTTGGCTCAATAAAGATTTGGAGAACATCTTCAATGATGGACCCTCGTCTTGGGGAAGAGATGGACTCTTCATCAACCCATACTTCCCAAATTTTGATGCCACAAATATGGTGGTCTCAACTATGCTGGAATGGGTGAGACTCCCAAATCTTCCCTGACCCTTCTAACACCACAAGGTCTTAGAGGAAATTGGTAACACAATGGGAAAATTCAAATAAATGGACCTTGAAATAATAGACAAAGGTATTTCCTTCACCAAATTTTGTATAGAGATAGACTTTAGAAAATGTCAACATAACCACATTCAATTGAAATACAAAATATTTTAGTGGACACAAGTACCAGATTACGAGAATACATCAATTAGAAGTCAAATATGTTTTCAAACAGAACATTTGTACAAAACATGGCCACACGAAAAGAAGATTCCAAAAAGAAAAAGAGAGAAGTCCATAATGTAAAAGCATGGTAGTCCTCTCATCCTCACCACTTAGAAGATGATGAGGAAGAAATCGTGGAGAACCAACCAAACCAAGCAGAAGTGGATGCACAGGCTCAGAATGATCTAGTACCCTACATGCAGAGTGACATCGAACCACAGGAAACTAAGGCACTAGAATAGTACAAAAACGAGACTCTTATAGAAAATGGGATGTGGTACAAAGAGATTACATGTGTTTTACAACTCAGATTTAGGAAAAAAAATCCCATCGGAAGACAACAGGTTGTAAACTAGCAATGCTTCTAGTTGATCCGAACTCAAGGGGATTATAGGGGAAAAAAGGCACAAAAGAGAAGTTAAGTGATTAATATCTTTCTTAACTTTAATATTTCATATATATATTTCCTTCTATTTTTTTTTCTTTTAACTATTAATCTAGGAAGTGCATCTTTCATAATTCTTTTTAACATATGCACAATGTGCTTTTCTTACAGGTCATTTTCCTTTGGAAAATAAAAATTCAAAGACACATCCTTAAAGTTGTCTATTTTTTTTTTAAACCCTCAAATTTCAATTATTTGGAAAAAGAAAATGGAAATATTCAACATTTACAGATATACTATCATAATTTGTATCTTATCTCATCCATAAACTCTCTAGGTCCAATTATTATCCCTGTCATGGGCATGGGATATTGCATTCAGTTTGTGGTCAAATCTATATTAGTTTATGGTTGACTAAAAATATTTGTAAATTTTCCATAGTTTTACTTTGCACATTGAAATTTAATATTTTTTGACAATAGTTTAATTTATTTTTCTACAATCTGATTCACCATCAGATTCAACATGTTTTTTTTTTTCTGAATACGACTAATTCTATTATCATACAAAACAGAGATACATATGGAGTACAGTGGGCAAGGCTATGGAGATTTGCCTATCAGCCTTCTTCTTGCCCTGATTACAATTCCAAAATTGAGCAAAATCAAGAATTGGAATTTGATACACGGCCACTGAAGACACATAGACTCTGAACAGACACCAGGGCCATGGACTGACCCAGACAAAGACAGACATGAACAATTATAGCCGACACATAGACATAGATGCCAATACCAGTTGGCAGAATCATAAACAGAAAACCCAAGAAATGCAGCTGAGGTTACCGGGAGCGAGCTCATTCTTCATCGGTGGTGTAAGGCACCTCTTCTATTCGGCACCCAAAATGGAGAGAATCTTTGGAGTCTGAG
>Ga0181464_1001710_pt1 | contig 10566 bp, 8 predicted proteins | sample InSIn2gowninarea_FD_119074 | JGI IMG/M metagenome (GOLD analysis project Ga0181464, IMG submission 119074) | Clean room microbial communities from NASA Spacecraft Assembly Facility at Jet Propulsion Laboratory, Pasadena, California, USA -... ...
AGTCAAATATAACCCTAGTTGGAAATTGGGCTATGTTATAACTGAACTACTAGAGGAAAAAGAGTTCCATTCTATTTGTTTACATGTTATTCCATAATAAATCATAGTAGCTAAGTGTGGTTAGATAGAGAGCATAAAAGAGGGGTTTATGTTCTATATAGTGCACAAGCCTCGGGTCTCAGGAAACTCCATAAAGAGTACCTTCTCCTTTGTACTTGCATCATTTACATTCTAGACAAAAGAGAACAAAAACCCCCACCTTCCAACTAGGTTTTTTCCTGTAAGGGTTCCCCATAACATACCTTGGTGTTCATTATGGTTGGTGAGATATTGTATTTACATATTCCCTATTTTCTACATATTATCTATTTCATGCATAAACATCAAAACAATAATACAAAATCAAGAATCTAAAAGGAATTAACTCTTCATAATATAGATTTTGGTTTTTTTTCATAGATGTGTTGTCACAAACTATCTAGTGGAATATACATAGTAGTTTACATATCATATTGATATCAAATTAGAGTAGGTTTATTTGTGTATTTTTGTGAATTTGCAAGGGATCCAAGAAATGGTTTGAGCAAGAAGGTGTAAAATCATAAACATGGATGATGAATATATTTATATAATCCTCGAGATCTTCCAGGGGATAGATTCTAAAGGCTAAAATTTCAAGTCACAAATATCAGTCATAATATAAACCTCCTTATGGGAAATATGGAAAATAAGTTGGGAATTTGAGAATATGGAGGTTCTAATGTAGAGGTTAGATCAGAGGGAAAATCAAGGTATTAGGAAAAACTAGAGAAGGAGTTTGAGAAAGCTAGAAAAGAGTTGTTGACTTTGAGTGTCGTGAACCATTCACAGTCTCTCTTCAAGATGGAATCAATGGAATATATCAAGATATATAAAGGTGATACCATTGCTTTGAAATTAAATAATTGGTTGTAGCAATTGAAGGTTTACTTTTTGTGTTCACCACATACATGATGAATGGAAAATTTCATTTTCTAAATTGAAATTAGAGGGCTATGCATTGACCTAATGGGAAATACATATGGAAACCCTTAGGCTATAGGGAGATCATCCAAAAACTAAGTGGGTGGATTTTAAAATCGCGATAAAGTACCAATTATACCCTATTGGCTATGTAGAGGACCAATAGATTTAGTGGCATTACTTAAGGCAAAGACAAAAACAGAGTGTACAAGGGTACACCACAAAATTCTAGAAGATGCCAATAATGTTGGGTATCTCCCACAAGAACCCATATGTACTCCTCAAGTATTTGGGGGATGAACACATCCATTTGCAAAAGTAATTGATGTTGTTCAAACCTTGAAAAGTGGATGAGGCTTGTGTGGGAAGAATACCTACAAAACATAGGCTGAAAAAAGGGTAGCCAAGTGGTTCAAAGTAAAAGAAACACTAGGAAGCTTCCATGGAGAGGACCAACAACTACGACACACCAATGAAAAGATCCTAACAACCTCTACAACCACTACAACATTGATGGTCACACAAAGGAGAAGTGCTAGAAATTACATCCATAGCTCAACCCAAACAATCGTAAGAAGGATACAGAGAAGAAAAATCTCATAACCATGGATTCATGTAATTAGGTGGAAAGTAGCTCTGACATGGATGGGAATATTTTATGAACTTTAGTGCAAAAGGAGGTGAATCCAAGTAGCCTTCATCATTATAAAGAGAAGGAGATGACAATCTCTTCCACATTACGATATAGGTTAAGAATACCAAGATCAATCTCTATTTGATAGAGGTTCACAATAAAAACTTATTGTAGTAGAGTTGGTCAATGAATCGAGGGTGGAGGTTTGAGATCATCCCAGCCCATATCCTTTGGGATGGATAAATAAGGATGCAAAAATCAAGGTAAAAAAACAATGTAAAATAATTTTTTCTATTAGTGTTGATTTTATTGCTGAAGTAGAACTATATGTAGTTCGACTTGATATATGTGTATTTGTGTTTGGGATCCACTATATGTATATGGGATGAAATATTCATTCAAAATTCCAACCAATATTGCCTCATCAAGGATTGGAATTCATTAATCATCGATGCACACAAATACAACTCTAAAACTTTGTTGGTAAGTGCCAAGCAAGTTAAGAAATTAATAAATTCTAGTAAAAAGTATGATTTATGATTCCTAAGAGAAAATTCAATCTATAGAAGAGTCAATGAGAGAAAATTCATCCTTGGAGAGGTGCATTAAGGAACCTATATAAAAACTAGAAGAGTTGTTACAAGCATAAAGAGGATTGTTTTAAGATTCTAAAGAGATACGACCTAAGAGGGAAGTGGAGCATGATGCAAGTGTTGTGAGATTCTCCACTACAAAACATCTGGATGGAAAAAATGTCAGTTTTAGAAGCAAATGAGGTGAAGAAGTAGTTGCAACAACTATTGGAGAAAAGTGTAATTTGATAAAGTACCTCATCATGTGGGTGACCCACCATAATTGTGCTAAAGAAGGATGGGAATTGATGAATGTACATTGATCATAGGGTGTTAAAAAAATGAAGCTCAATAATAGGTACCCCATGCCTAATATTGATGACCTATTAGACTAGTTGCAACAAACAAAACAATTCACCAAGATGGATTTAAATCAAGTTATCACCAAGTTTTAGTTAGAGAATAATATTCTTGGAGTACTAACTCAACACTAGACAATGTTTGTATGAGTGGTTGATCATACCATTTGGTCTATGCAATGCATTGGCTACATTTATGAGTTTAATAGATAATGTATTGCACCTTGTTGATGGTGCTGGACCCATCAACATTCAGGGGATCTCATCGGTATGAAGTCACAAATAGACCTCACACTGTTTGGTGTAGGAGTCCCATCCAATATAAAGGCATGGTTTCTGAATCCTTAAAGATTGTCCTTGGCTCTAGTTGTTAGCATGAGAGAGGGATGAAATGGTGTCATCAAAAAGCAAGGGAGGTGTGCCTTGTGAGAGTTCAATTGCAACTATGTTGAAGTTCCTATACTGTGGAGAGAGGAGAGAAGTGAGCCTCTAAGTGAGAGGTAATAGTACCACCCAAGAAGAGACACACATGAACAAGAAAGGCTCGTCTAATGTCCAACGGAATATTCCACAACAAATGTGACAATCGTTATAATGAAAAAATAGAGAAAGGTCTATATAAAATCCCATGGAATAGTCCACAAGGATGCGACAACGTTAACAACCATTACAACACATTCTCAATAAGATAAGTACTAAAATAACCGAAATAGTTCAACTATATTAGCACATGTGAAAGAAAACATGAAATACAAACATCCGTAAAATAGTCTTACAAACATTCATAGTCCACGGATGAAGAATGTGCTGGCCTTGAAGGCTTATGTTTAATTAAGTAAAAGTTCCAAGACACATGTTTACAATGTACATCACTAGCCCCAATAGTGGGATATCAGAGCCACTCCTTGCTCCTCAAAGAACTAGTTGATCTCTCTAATGCCTTGCGGGAGGAACCAAGGTGAAAAGTCCTTAGCTCATACAACGAGGGAGTATATATAAACAAGGGTGAATCTTTGACTACCCTCATGACTATTTGATTTCCTATGACTTTCCAACTTACATGACTCTTTACATTCCATGTGTGTCCTTTGGAATTTCACTTACAAAACATTTGAATTCAATATACATGGTCGACAATAGTGATGTGGTATGTGACCACTCATGACATGACATGACATGACATTGTTGACATTGACTGCTTGATGATGTGGGAATGTTGAGTCATTGTTGGTGCTAAGTGTTGTATGTATCTTGAATATGCTTTCTCTTCACCTCTGCATGGCTTGGTGATGTAGAATATTCAATGATATTTAGTCTTGGATAGTGGTCGCAAAATTTTGTCCCTTTTCTTTCTCGTGATTGATCAACTTGTGAGTTCAACTACAAGAGAGTCTTTAGGCATACTTTCCTCCTCCTTCTCCTTATCCATCATCTTTCCATGACATGATAGTGTACTTGTTCCTACAATTCACTCATGACGATATGACATCAATCTGAAAAACCCCTAGTTGGAGATGATGCATTCTAATCCATCAACTAAGCTCAGGACAAGTGAAAATATGGGAAGAGGGGATCAGTGGTTGCGCATTGCACAGTTCTAGAAGTCAGGGGGAAGAGATTGATCTTTGAGACTGCGGAGTGTGCAACTCAAGGAGGCATGAAGGATAGGACTGCACAATTTCTGGAGGTAGTGGGATCAAGTTGAGGGGAAGGACACTAGGAAAGCCAACTGCGCATTTTTGGATGTCAATGGAGGCTGGGCCTCTACGTATTGTGGATTTATAGAAGCTAAGGGAAAATATTGAGGGTTGAAGATTAGAAGTGTGCAGTTCAAGTCATGTTGTGGGACATAACTGCACAATTTTAAGGGTCAAGATCGGGAGTTGGGAATAAGAATTGCATAGTGTAGCAGCCCTGGGGGAAAAGGAATGCACATTGTATAGTATCAAGAAACAAAGCCATAATTTAGAGGGTTGAGACTGCATAGTGCGTAGTTCAATTGGAGCTCGGTGAAGCTAAGGTGATGAACTATGATGAACCTTAACTGTGATCACACACTTAACATAATTTGATGACACGACAACATAGATCATCCAAACACATGAACAAAGCATTTCCCTCTGTGTGACTACATTACGACAAGATAGGACAAGTGTGACACTTAAGATAGACTTTAGGACGACCGTGCCGACACTTGTGCAACACTTAAGATAGACTTTAGGATGACCGTGTCGACACTTGTGCGACAATACTCAAGACTTTGTGTATAGGTGCGACAGATGTTTGGATCGTTAGAAAAACTCATATACACAAAGAAAAGATTTCAAAACCATCAGAATATGATTGAAAACCTTGCACGACAGTGAGACATGCCAAAAGATTACAATTAACCCAACATGCAAAGGGGACTAAAGAACTGCAAGATAGCTCATGAAGTGAGCTCTAGTGTTTGCAATAACAATGTAAATGACCAAGAAGGCTTTGAAATTGAGTATAAGACAAAATTTTGGAGGGTGTTGCAGCGACTACAAAACTTGGAAACATACTTGTTGAACTCCAAATTCACTGTCTTGGTTAACTTCTTCTATGAAAAGCCTTGGCTCTTTAGGGAGTATTGATTCATCGTTTAAATTAGTTTGGTTTTCCCACTTACCCCACGAACATACATGGTCTCCTCTATACCTTCTCGGTTGAACACAACATAAGATTCAACATAATCACAATGTTTTGAGTTGGGAAGGGTAGTGTAGTTTGCGAGCTTAAGATTTTCAGAGTATAATTTTTTATCTCTAGTGTTGCTCCATTGCCAGTAGGCATGGACAGTACCCTGACGAAGTCATGCAAGAACACAAAAATTGCTCTGTTTCTAGTGAGCCTGGACAATGCCCCGATGAAATTGCTTGATTCACACCTCTGCGCAGGAAGCCTTTCTCTTCTTTCACCTTTACTTATTTATTAAAAGAGAATCGTGCATTGGAACTTATTTATTTTGGGGAGGAAGAGGGATCCTGACTTATTGAGAGCAGAAGAGGTTGTTCCTTCAGAGAATCATATAGAGACCTCTGATTTAGGTTTTCTCATTTAGATTTCGCCTTCTCCATTTCCACTAATTGGATAAGCTTGAAGACACCAAAACAGAAAACTGAGTATAGGCATGAGGTTTCCGGACTAGACATGGGTTCATGGTTGGACCAAAACTGTCCTTATGGATAGATCATATTTTCTGTCGGAACTTCATTGGCCAAAATATGTAACTAACACAAGGAGGTAGGACAAAAAGTTACCCATATGATGAAGTGTCACAATACTCTTTATAGTTCATCCACACACATACTTAGAAGCCACAACATATTCATGCACAACACTTATTCACATAATGGAAACTAAAACAAAACTTAGACAACAAACAAACAAAAAAAGAAAAGAAATGTACATAATGTAGGGCACAACCCCAAATTTTCATTGAAAATATTGTTTCAAGTCTTGGCCATTGATAGGGAGAGAGTCAATCTCTCCATCAAGTGATTGAAGATGATAAGTGTGCTGGCTATGCTTTTCATGCACCATGAATGGCCCAATTCATAGGGACTGGAACTTAGTTTGTTTTCCTTTGTCCTTGTGGGCTTTATCCCACTTTAAGACTAAGTCACCCCCATTGAAGTTGTTTTTCCCCACAGATTTGTCAAACCACCTCTTGAAACAATTCTGGTGAAGTGAATTTTTTTCTTTTTCTTTCAACCTTTCTTCCTATAGCTTATGAAGGGTGTCCATCATACGTTGAATTAACAAACATGGCTTGTCTTGGGATTCTTATGAGAGTTGAAGAGTAGGAAGGTAGATGTTGGGCAGGAGGATGGCTTATTTTCTGTACACCAGGAAGTAAGGGGAGGTGTTCAGGGAAGGTTTCAGTGTGACTTGGTCATCGCATAAGGAAATTACTAAACGGAGTGCCAGTTTCACTGCTAAGAGAATATGGTCTTTTTGATAATGTAGATTCAGTTCTTATTCATGGATTCAAAAAGACCATTCCCCTACGGATAATATTTAACTGAATGTTGAAATATGATAGCATTTTCCAATGAAAAATCATAGAGTCTTAACGATGAAAAGTATGTTGCACTATCGAAAATAAGTGAAGTAGGAATGCTGAACCTAAAGATGATGCTCTGCTGCAGAAAGACAATGACTTCCTAATCATTCATCTGTTTAAGCGGAACTGATTCTTTCCACTGCGTGAAGTAATCTATGGAAATTAGGATGTAGCGGTGCTGCTTTGATGAATGCAGGAAAATTTCCCCAATAATGTCCAAGCCCCAATGTTGAAAAGGTTCTTCCATTACAATGAGATATAGTGGGGCAGCTGAATTCTTGTTTATGTCGGCACACCTTTGACAAACCAGACACTTGTGGGTGTAAGAATGAGCATCTCTGAATAATGTAGGCCAATAGAAGCTAGTCCACAACCATTATGGGGGCCATCTTCTGTGGTCTGGCGGTAAGGACTTTTCTTCACTCATCGTCTGGCGCCACCCAGTCTAACTTGATATCATGTATGACAACCACTTGGCTCACTTGCTTCTAGTGGGATGGGGAAAACTCAACCTCTCAAGTATAATGGGATATGTTACCTTATTATCTCATCTGGCACCACCTTGGCTCAATCACTATGCTTGTCTAGTAACAACTTGGACTCCCTCTCTTTGTCTAGGGTGTCTCCTTGGTAACCTTATGTGATGTTGTGTTTCTTGCGAAGTGTCCCCCAACTGGTTTGACATGGAGATCACACAATACCTTTTCTAAATAATGTCCTTCCAAAAACCTAAGAAATACTCCATTGTGGTGATTTTTGAACAACACTCCATGCACCAATTGATAAGATAATTCTTTAAGTCTTAGTGGCCTCTTCTGCTGTGCAGAAAAGTGGGAGGGCACCATGTCGTGCTCAAGGTATTAACACACATCTGTGTACCAAGAGTTTGTGCTAGTAGTAGGGAAGGTTCACTCAACGTTGTACATATCAATTTCTTGCTCCCATTCTGAAATATCTTCTTCTTCCTCCTTTATATTTATTGATTTTGTTACCAGTCGACAAATACCATGGCCCTTGATTGTGTGAACTGGCTTGATTTCTAGATCATATTCTTGTAACTTGCTCATCAAGTTCGCTATTCTTTCACCCAACTCTTGTTAAACAAGGAGTGATCTGATTGCTGGGTGTTGGATAAAGATAACACAATGGCTTTTTCAATAGATAGGGACAAAAATTATTTATCACCTTGTATACTGCATAATCATGTTTTACCACGGTGGGATAGTTAAGCTCTGGTCCTTGCAGACTTACACTCATGAAGAAGATAGGTCGCTCATTGTTCAATTCATCCTTTGAAGTGAGTACAATGGTGAGAGAAATTTCGGAGGCGAAAGTGTAGAGCAAGAAATATTTATTGAAGTTTGGGATGTACAATCCCAGTGCTTCTAGTCATAGATGAATTTGTGTAGTCATTGATGAATCTGTGGAGGAAATTAATTTTCTCCAAGAAGGACTGCATAAAATTCTTATTCCCTGGGAAGGGAATCTATGTGATTGTCCTGAACCTGTCTAGGTCTACCTTAATCCCACTCTTAGCAATAATGTGGCCCAAGATATTACCCTTCAGACATTGCGAACACACGTTTCTTGGGATTTAAGGATATCTTGAACTTGCGAAGTCACTAATTTTTTTCTTTAAATGGCACATGTGGTCTAACCTTTGTTTGGAGAACACTGTCACATCATCAAGATAGACCACTATGCTCCACCCAACGATTCTGTTGGAAGTGATGTCCATAACACTTTGGAATGTTTCACCAGTGTTGATTAGCACAAATGGCATTCGTTTGAATGCGAACATTCCCCAATTCATTTAGAATGTGGTTTTAAGTCTATGAGGCTCTGCAATAAGAACCTGGTTATACCCAAAATAACCATCTAACAGAGAAAAAATTTCATACCCTGATACTGTTTGAAATATTTGTTCCATGGACGGAACATGGTAGTTTTCCTTGTCTGAGGTGCAATTGAGATTTCAGAAATCTACACACAGGCAGATTTCCCAGGACTTATTCCTCACCAGGACCAAATTTGACACTCACATTGAGTGCCACACTTTATATATGATCCAGGCATCCAATAATTTTCTCAACTCTGATTGAATAAGAGGCTCAAGTGTTGGATGTGCTTTCCTTAACCTCTGTTGGAATGGCTTGGCCCCCTCCTTTATCGGTATCACATGCCGAATGATTCGTGTATCATATGCCTTGAGTTCCATGTATGTCCATGCGAACACATCTCGGGACTGCTTGAATAAGAGGATTACAAATTGTCTGTCTTATGGTGTACAACAAGTACCAAGATTGACATACTTCAGATCCTTGTATGTTCCCAAGTTAATCTGCTCGTGCGACAATGTGGAACTTTGGGTCTTAGCATTGACATGTCCCCAGAAGTGATTTTGAAGGTCATACAACTTCTCTAATGATAACACACTTTTCAGGATGATTTTTCCTTTGCCTGCACTGGTTGCATCCTGCAATGCCTTTTTTCCTCACCCTCATTAATTGTTGCGTATTTGAATACATCAACGTTTGCCATGAAGCACATCTAATGGTCATCATAAAAAACGTGTAAATTAGTGATTTTTTTGAGGATGTAAGGCTTATAAACAATTCCAATAGAAAAATTGTCCCTCAATGGTGACAACCTAGCAACAACATTTGCTAATGCATCCCCAACTGCGTTACACATTATTGGAACATAAATAATATTGAAATCTTGGAAATGTGAAATAAGATGCCATACCTCTTGTTGATAACTTCTAAGAAGAGGTGACACACAATGTATGGTGTTACGTACCTATCACACCACAATTTCTAAGTCACCTATCGCTTTCAGGATGGAAACATTGAGGTCAATGGATTTTTGTAAGCCGAGGATGAGTACTTCATACTTTGCAGTGTTGTTCATGCACTCAAATTCCAAGTGGCTAGAGATCAAATTATTTCTTTGCAACAGGTCTATTAAAATTCAACCAGCTCCAAATCCCTACTGCGTTTTGGAACCATCAAAGTAAAAAGTCCAAATTTCATATGTACAGGGACTGGGAACTACACTAGTACTGCTACAACTATTGCTAACTGTACAAAGTTCATTATCACTAGTTGCACAAGGAAGGAGATCCAACTGTGTATCTAGTGGAATTGGGGATGGCTATGCAAGAAAACACCCCATTTGAGTTTCAAGGAAGTAATTTCCAAAAGGTAATTCTGTGAAAGTCATTGGTTCATTATGTCCATTAAAGGGAGTGATAGTGTGTTTCATATATCTCTACAATTCCACTCAAATATGATTATTTATACCCTTATAAAGAAGCCATAGATGTGACTAGTCAGTGGCAAAGTACCCCTGTAGCTTTCTAGATCAATCTCTGCTCAGCAAAACACTGTATGCTTTTGGAATTTCCACAATCACTATGTTGATACATTGGTGGACCTATCCGTCAGATGATAAAAGGATGATGACATATATGGGTTCACCAATTGCCTGGACATGAGTCTTTTCCAGATGAATAATATGTGCATTTTTTTTGTCGCATTTGGCATTGATTTTCTTGGAAGCAGATAATGGAATTATGTTCACCGATGCATCAAAATAAACCAAGCAATTGTGTACATTGAAATTAAATATTTCGAAAGCTAACAAGAAAGGTGGGCAGAGTGTATTTGTATCCATCATTAATGCATTAAGTACAGATTTGAGAGAACCAAAAGACTTACTAGATCCCTTGTCTGAAGAGGTATCATTACCTGTAGAGGTATGCCCAAGTTCCCATCAGACAATGCCCTGTTGGCTTGTGATCTTTGTTAATTCAAACATTGAAATGTTCACACAAACCTTCTTCATATCATCAACTATGTTGTAGTCCATAGTGGGGAGAGTAAACAAAGTGTCTATAGATGTAAC
>Ga0181464_1001648_pt1 | contig 10563 bp, 8 predicted proteins | sample InSIn2gowninarea_FD_119074 | JGI IMG/M metagenome (GOLD analysis project Ga0181464, IMG submission 119074) | Clean room microbial communities from NASA Spacecraft Assembly Facility at Jet Propulsion Laboratory, Pasadena, California, USA -... ...
GCACCCCATAGAAGCCCACTATTGTTATTATTGTGCCCTTACATTATTATTGTTATGTAGGCTCTCATTATGTTATGAGCCCTTAGACTCCTATATATAGAAAGGAGGTCTTTTCATTTGTATCATCGAAGAATTGTTCATTTATGTAATGTAAAGGAGGTTGCCCCCTCGAAGAGGCTGAATTCTAAGGCGTTGATCTATATTTTCTATCTTTTCTTGAGCTGGTTTCATAACAGTATGAGCCTCCTTTGATTGAAGGTAAAGGAGAGAATATTCAAATTCCATCTATTGAAGACTTTTCTCCATAATTACTTGATAAGCTTCAACAAGATACTATACTTGACAAAAGAACAAGGACATCAAAAAGGGGAGGTATTGATTATCTTTGAGTCGGGCTCAAGGGTACGAATCCTTTAAAAGGAAAATGGTTAGAGGTTGGAAATGTGAGGGAACTGTACCCTCACCTACTTGACAATTCAAAGTGATCTTTTAGGGCCCAAAGGGCTTCCAATGCGGAGGAGTGATTAGGTGCTCAAAATTAGGCTCAAAACTCAAAATGGAAACATCTCAACAAACTTAGCTTTAGAGTGAAGTGCTCATCATCTTGGTTCTAATGGTGTGAACGACACTCTAATCCAAGATCATATGAAGAATTTAGAGAAAGTCAACATTCAGGTTTGACTTGGATGGATGGCAGAAGAAGATGATGTGGCAGGACTCTTCAACGAATGGGGAAGTGCCAAGTGGCAGGCCACCATTGGCCTCACATTTCACAAATCGTATATCGTAGGTGGGTTAACATTAAAGAATCGATCCCAAAACTAGCTAGGGTGCAATGTGATTATCACAATCACACTTCGTAGAAGGGAAGTACTATAGAATTGGCCCCTGGTGTACTAGGTTGCAAAGTGATACTGTAATCATAGATCACACATTGCAGAATCCTATATATATATATATATATATTACCTTTGACTCCGCCCATTATGATATGTTTCAAATGCGATATAGATGATACTGTAGTTGATAGTTCTGTCGGGTCCACTACTTATCACAATCGCATATCATCCACATCACATTCACTGTGACCACCATAAGCTGGAACCATCGCCTTAACCACCAAACCTAACCACCTTATGTGTGACCACTCAGTCTTAACCATGAGATACATAGTTTCATTGGTGGGGAAGTTGGTAGGACTACCAATTTTGGTGGAACTACCAAAATTAACTCTAGATAAAGAATTTTACTGGAAGTTAGCCAGATTTGGAGGAGGAAATTATGGAAAGACAAGAAGAAGTCATAACTAAGGAATTTCTCAAACAAACGAGGAGGAAAAAGAGGCAGGGGTGCCATTTTTTGACTTTCTGAACTCATTGGAGCAATTTTTAGAAGTATTTGAGCATTGTAAACACATATTTTCACCTTTGAGCATAATAGAGAGGCCCAAGCCATTCGAAGTTGGACCAAGGAGATGTAGTCCATGAGGGGTGAACTATTTTATCATGTTTCTGTTGTAATGTGTTTTTTATGATGTTCTATATATGTTTATGACATTGTTCAATATCTTACTTATGTTAAATTGCTCATAACATTAATATAAAATCTCATCATTTCACTTGCAAAAAAATCATGAATCCTTAAGCACAAGGAAAGCATTTTGTTTCTAATTTGAGGAGGATCTTAGCATGGGAATCTAATATTCTAAATCATATTTGTTTCACACAACAAATGGTCACTGTAAAATACCACACTCTGTAATATAATTCCAGTTTTTATCTCCAAAGGTCTAGTGTATAACCTTCACTCTAATACCACCTTATTATGCTCCATCCCACCATTTTAGACTTCCCAAGCTAATGGGAGGTGTTACTTTCAACTAACTCAACATCCATGGTCTCACTATGGAGATGGGGATACAAATTTTTTTCTTTTCCAAAGCTTGCACAATTAAATTTAGATAAAACCATTGAATTCAACTCATCAATAGAGTTTTAATGATATAAAATTTACCTCAATTTGACTCTAGGATTGAGAGTTCTTCCCCTTTAAATATTACCTAATTAACCCTTGCTACATTAGCAATATGTTTCCATGTGGCATCCAGTGTGACCCAAGTTCCCCCACTATGTCATCTATAACACCTAAATGGCTTCCACGTGATCATGGTCATAAATTCGTGGCACTTGCTACCTCAACCATACTTGTGGGTCCCACAAAACCTGAACCTTTCACACAATGTGAATAATTACTTTATATACAACTATAAGGGTTATATGGGTGTACACAAAACTTGCATCGTGAAAACTCCATAGACCCCTAGACCCCGAGATTCCCAAATTCCCACGTCTCCACAAATTAATTTAAACTTGGTCCACATCTGGTCCTTGCCCACATCTGAGGATCCACAAGTTTTCATTGTCTCCTCATCCCCGAATGTCCCAAATATTATATACATCCTTCACTTGCGAGGTGATCCAACCTCATGCCAAATATTCACCAAATGGCCCCACCCTAGATTTCATATCAAATCTAATGTGCAAGTAAATTTGGTTCCAAGACATAGGGCACCCAAATGTGCCTCACTCCAGATATCACCTTTACGTGCCTTCTCTATGAAATATCCAAAATATTTCCAAATATGATGCTTTAAAAAGAGTGCACAAGGGTAAATTAGATAGATGCCCAAACTCCCAAATACATCTATCAATATTAAGGTACATATAACCCATATGTAAATCCTTCCAAATAATTATTTATACCTACATACAAATATGATATTTTTAGTATTCAGACTTCGAAATTCTAAAGAATTTCCTAGGGAAATTTCCTAACCCTTTAATGAAGTAAAGCATCACTCATAACACTAACTTCTACAGGAATAAAACCCTCATTTCCCTGATCACACTATAGACATTACACTGTGTCATGATATGGTAAATCGATATATTAATATGCCTACTTCCAAGCACAAAAGAAATCTTAACCATGGATAACACTACTCTATACGTTCATATACAAAAACCTCATATTAAATCAGGTAATGGATCCTAGAATGACTGCATAATATCTATTGATATATCATACATTGCAACATCATCCATAGACATTTACTAGTTTTTGAGCTACAAAGGTCCATGATATTCATAACACCCAATAATTGAAATCACAAACAATTACAATCAACTAAATATATCAAGCAATCATACATAACCATGTAAACAACTCTATGACCCATGAAATATCTAGAACCAATGAAGCATCAACAAATACAAGGGTTTGCAAGTCCCTCATAACCATGAGTACATATAGATAAAATCTCATTAGAGAGAAAAAAAAATCACATTCCTCCATTATCAATGTTGATACATTCATTTTCATAAACATAGCAATATCATTTACAATTTATAGTGCAACATATGTACAACTGAATATACTTATTTGATTAACATAATTGACTGGAAACTGAGGGAGTTACTTTAGCTCTCCACCAAAGCATAGACCAATTACATTACAATATTTCTTGCAATTAACCATCCCCAAGTTGTATTCAGAGACTGCAGAGTTAAGTACTTAAGGGAATTCACACCAATACAGGTCAACTAGATCACATAGGAATCCATAGCATACAATGTCTCCACCTGACAACCAGGAGTACAAAACACATAATGTTTCCACCTGCTAAACACTTTAGAGATCTAGAGCACAAAATGTTCTAGATGAAAAAATCTGCAAAGATCCATAATGCTAATCCAGGTTGTCATTGATGTCAATATGGCACTAGCCGAGATGGAGAATATTGTTGAGATGCCTGATTCCAAATGATGATGTCATATCTCTTGTTTCATAAGAATGTCATCAATTAATATGTCAAGTCACTAATGAATAAGTCTTAAGAAGTGCCAAGTGCCAAGTATTTAGAAGCCCTTGATGACATATGGGGGACTATATTTGATGATGTCATATATCTGATGAATGACCAAAATTGATGATGGCACTTGATGAGGTCTTGATAACATGGTTGGAAGATTATTTTGGAGTTATCCTAATGATGTTGCACTATGACTGCACTATTATATCATGACATTGTTCATGCGGCATGCTACATGGATGTTTCACTCCTACACAATAACTTTATGATACTATGATGACATTGATAACAATGAAGAAGCCAAGGAATGAAGAATCCACACTGTCCCAAACATTCCTCATGCTGTCCCAAACATTTTATGTATAAAATTTAAGGATATTCACAAATAAAAATTATTTCGGACACCTTGGAGGAATCATTTGAAATTGGATCCTAGAACATCTTAAAGAGGTTTTTTTTCCTCTTTCTAACGAGCCTTTATTTTCCTTGAAACTCCGAATAGTTTGTGGGATATTGAATTTTTAAGTTAAGGAAATTATTCCTAGCAGTGAGCTGACCTACACTCAGAAATGCAAGTCGGCCTCACTTCCAATAAACATGTCCCTTCTGTTATAAATGAAATCGCTATAAATAGACATCTAAACACTTCATTTTGATCAGCAATTCAAGCAAGAATTCATAGATACGAAGTACAAGAGAAGATATAAGTCCAAGGAGAACAAGGAGACTATTGTTTAGGACGAAAAAAAGGATAATTCTGTTTGGGCATAAAATCTTGGTCGAAGCCGCCATAGTTGCTATGGTCGAAACTGCCATAGTTGTTGTGGTTGAAGCTGCCATAGTTTCCGTCGTTGAAGCTGCCATAGTTTCTGTGGTTGAAGCTACCTTAGTTGCTGTGGTTGAAGCTATCGTAGTTTCCATGGTCAACGTTGCCATAGTTTCCGTGGTTTAAGTTGTCGTAGTTGTCGTAGTTGAAGATGTCATGGTCGAAGTTGTCATAGTTGTTGTGGTTGAAGTGTTGATTTATTGGGATTGGACAAATAGAGCTTGTTAAAGTTTTCCCTTGAGAACATAATAGGGTAGAGTTGGAGAACTTTGTGAAGCAACATATTGAATATTTGTGGAGATCATTGAAGACCATGATGCATTGAAGCCGTTATGAGGTGACCTTGAAGAAGTTTTGTTTGGGTAACATGAAGAGAAATGGTGACACCTTCATGTGAAGAAAAAGGTTGTCATTGATGATGTGACATGGAGAATAAGTGAAGGCATAGCTAAATATTGATAGGGCTTGCTGAAGAAAACGTTGGGAGTCATGAAGTATAACCAAACATACCTTGACAAAGTGAAGCTATAAGGTTGGAGCCCTTGGGGTTGGTGCCTTGGAAAGTCCAAGTTGATCGTTGGAAAATATAGGACTGGTGTCCTTGGAGTTAGTGCTCCTAAACTCAAGGTTGGTACCTTGGATAAGATAGGGTTCGAGCCCTAGAGGATCAGAGTCCTTAAGAAACCAGGTTGGAGCCTGAACCAGATATAGGGTTGGAGCCCTTGAGGTTAGTGCCTCAAAATTGACAAGGTTGGAGCCTTGGAAGTCCATGTTGGTACTTGGAAAATATAGGTTGGAGCCTGGGAGATTGAAGATCTATGTCTTCACCTAGGGTTGGAGCCCTACATATATTGTACTTGATTCATTGAAGAAATTAATAAAAGCATTTATTCTTATTCTTCATTTTGTGTTCTAAATATAAGTTGTCTAACTGGTAAAAGTAACAATTGAAAAGAAATACTAATTAAGCCCCCTCTCAGTATTTCCCACAATTGGCATCAGAGCCAGTACCTTCACTCAAAGCCTAATAGCTTGAAGGTTGATCATTAGAACACAAATGGCGAAGTTAAGGAAGAAAGTATCCAATCCTCCTAAAGATGTGTCTCCCTCAACCACCAAAATTGAAATGAATCATTTTATGAAGGCTCCATTGTTCAATGGAAACTTTGATATATGAGAGGCAAGAATGAGGAATTTATTAAAGACTCAATGCATTGAAGTCTGGAAATCGGTGATTGTTGATATCATGATGGATGGAGAATCCAAGGAACATAATACAAGAGCAATGAAAGCAATCTTGAAAGGGCTACTTGATTCTATGAAGGCCAATTTTGAAAAATGTTCATTAGCAAAAGACATATGGGATAAAATTCATGATCTTTACTCAAAATGAGCATTGAAAATTATTGGAAATCTAGAGCCCATCAAGGAAGGTGAAGATAAAAGTGATAACATCAAGGCTAAATAAGACCTAGAAGATGAAGAGAATGAAAAAGATTTCGAAGAAGATCTCCTCACTAAACTTATGGCTACCATGGAAGAGATGTTGGCTTATGGGGGCCTAACACAGGTTTGAAGTTATTTATCCAAACAAATCCCTACACTACTGGCCCTTTCAGCATTATCTCGTGGAGCACGGACTGAAGTCTCACCCGAAGCAATATGGGGGGATGCTAGAACCAAGTTTCCGCACCCTTGAGATGTCTGTGAATTCAGTTTAGTCCAACTAGAATTGCCTTCATGCAAGTTGCTTCGCGCACTGTTCTATCCTTCAGTACCTTCACAATTTGTTAGAATCGACTTTCACACAGCCCTAACAAGGGGCTTAAGTCCTTTCGCATTGCTATGGCAGTGAACTATGCTTCCCAAACTAGACTAAGTATCTCAATTATCTTAGTGACATATCTTAATTATATTTGCGTAAATAGATCTTCCTACTTGCATTCACTTAATCAATATAATTATACACATTCGCGCATCATATAAGCATTAGAAGTGAAATTTATACCCAAGATAACAGATGTATAAACAATAAATAAATACATAGAAATGGTAGAAACTTATCTTTATTAATACTTCCAACTATTTACAGACTCGACTCGCCCTACGCACTCAGTGTAGGGGTCTGCACACTCAGCTACAGACTACTAGGCCTCTACGCACTCAGCTACAAAACCTCTTCCTACTCTACGACCCAAAACTAGACTTTACACTTCAAACCTATCTCGCATACATCATATGTTCTTCATCTTAGATTAGATTCACTTAGCTACTTAGAGCCTCATTCTATTTATATAATCCCATGGTCTGTGGACCATGGGGAGATCTTCTACACATGACATTACAATAAATAAAATAAGGGTGGACAACCCAATGACTCTGCAACGAACTACATGCTTCGCGCCCACAAAATGCGGATTCTTGATATTGGAATTACAAAGTTGACCAAAATTTAGGCCCTAATCCCCAAAAATTCCTTTGGGGGATGCAGCGCCCAATAGGCCCCAAACAGAAAAATCGTGACTTGCCATCAAGTCACTTTGTAGGTGCGGAGATTTTTGCGTAAGGACCTCCCAACTCTGATTGGATCGCTGCAAGTTTGGTAGTGCACTGAGTGGCTACCTACTGAACTTCCTCGACGTGCTGTTCAATGAATGTTGTCATTGAACTGCTGCCCTGAATCCTTTCCTGAGTTTCTTGCAGCTACACGAGCTTTGCTTCAATAGAAGCTGTAATGGTATAATCCTCGCTGATCCACAGATGTAAGTGCGCCTTAAAAACTTCTTCTTATGTTGAGCAGCATCCACCTACTCCTTGAGCACCTTTTCCTATTGTATCCTTGTGAGCCTCTACATAAGGGAAATTGTCTGTGCAGTCCCTTTTACCTCGTCATACTTCTGCTACAGTTCACATGCCTCTGTCTCTAGTCTCTCTATGTTCTGGTCCTCCTGCAGGGTGGTGAGGACTTCTAATGACTTATCAAACAACCTCATGCAGTCTGTCACTGCACTATTAACCGCTACCATTGTTGTTGTGATTGTGATGGTGCATTTTTCCTTAACCTCCAACAGAGTTGAAAGCTATGCCTTCAACTGTAGTTCTGCTATCTAAAGGTTCAATTCTAGTTGAACCCTGGCATTTTAGAGCTTGTGTCGTGCACCCTTGCTATTAACTTTCAGATGTGCATCTCCACCAGTTCCTCTGCTTGGATGGCCAACTCTAGGACCATCTGGCAGGCTTCCTCCACCACCTTCACTTTCTGTCTATTCTACTCCATGGCCTCATTGCACGGTAGGCTCAACTACTCAATGTTGATGCATTTCTCGCTCATTACTTGTATCGTGTGACTCTCCCTAGCCCGTAGTTCTATAGTGACTCCATCCAACAAAATATAGAGCATCTCCAAAGGGAGCATAACCACGTTTAACCCGATCCCTTTCAAGTTGCTAACCATAGGCCTATCAACCTCATTTTCTGTAATGAGTGCTCCATCTGGCAGCACTATTGTGTTGGTCATCCTGGCGTGCAACATTTCCTCAGCCACCAATGTGTCGACTACGAGGCTGGTTGACATTATGAGAACCTACTGAGTGTGCACCTGCAACTCCTATATTTGCATCTAGAGAGCCTCGAATATCATCTGGTGTTGCTCCTCAAACTACTGGAGGGCCTCTGCAGTGACATCCCACACCATTTTACTGATATCATGCAGATACCCCTCAGTGAGGGTGATTAGGTCAAATGAAGTTTTTGAGGCCTTTGTCTTCGTGCATGGCCCTACCTATTGTCTTGGGCATGGAAATTTTAGTTGGGTGGACGTTGTCTTTGAGTCTGCACCACCTTGTTCTGTATTAGTCTTTAGCCTAGGCAAAGATGAATTCTATCCTTCACGCTCTTCTTCTGTTGTCTTCTGCTGCTCCTTGGCAAACTTTGTAGTGTCGCGCACCTCTTAAGCCATAGCCACTACTTCTTCCTTCTTGCGTTTTTCTGCCAGCTGCACTATCTGTAGTTTCATCTCTTTCTTCTTCTACTACACAATAGACTTCTCTGCTTCCACCGTGGAGCCAGCGAGAGCTCCACTCTAACAGCTAAGACTCAAGGACCATGAAGCTGATCATCGGTCGCCAAGTAGGGTAACTCATACCACGTCTTCGTGGGGTCCTTCCATGCCCCGATGAAGACATGGTAGAAGTTTGCTTTGAACTCCGTGAAGCTCTTCAGAGTATTGTAGACCATGGGTGATAACCGTGGTTTGTGATTAATCCCCATTCTCATGTTCATCTCCATGAGCACCCAAAAGATCTTGCTCTCCCTTATCATCTGTGCGTCCCTAGTTTCCCACAGTGGAGCATACTTCGATGCCTCTGGAAGGTCCTACGCAATTGACGGGAATTGGCTATCTTCACAAAACTCCCATCCCACCAGTACTATTGACAATACGAGCCATGCATAATGGAATGTTTTACCCTACTCCTATGCCTCATGACAGTTCTCAAGGAACTCACTGCATAGATAGTTTTCCTAGTTAAGTTGGACCCCTTCTACACATTGTGCTGCTAGTGCAACCATTGGCATGAGCACCTCATATGCGCGACATTTCTGCATCACCTTTCATACCAATATCTGTGTCATGACCTTAACAGTAGGGTTGTTGATGCTAGAAATAGCGTACCATCTCTTCTTCTTTTCCAACTTAAACCTCTTTTCATGGCCTCCATGATGACCAAACCATCACTCTTTCCTTCTGAAATGTTTGATAGGTCCTCCCCTGTGCAAGGGAGCCATGTAACCCTATGAACCCAATGGTCTGTGATGGGGATGGGCTCCTCCAGCCATAAGCACCCATCATGCACCAAGTAGAGTAGCTACCTGATGACGAAAATGGTCACTGCGGCATGATGGTAATGTGGCAACTAGAGCAGGTTTAGAAACCTTGCTTTCTCAACACCTCTAGGCCATTTGCATGGCTCCAACTCTATTATTCCAACCAGCGTGTCTTCTTTCTGGTGCATTAGCTGCGCGGTCACAAGATGTGGGAACTTCTCATGGTTCGCAAGGTCCCAATCTTTAAAATTCAGCATAGGCACTCGCCCCAGGTGTGCTCCTTCAAACACAATATCATTTGGGAGAAGCAAAGTTTGTAGAGATATCTTACTCTCATCTATATCCTTGGGCACCTTTGCTTTACCCTTTCACAGAGGAACATATGCAGGCAACCTGGTGAGAATGTCTGCACCGTGGGTTTCGACTTCCATCTCTACATCCTCCTCCTCCACCAAGATCTCTTCAAACTCTTCCTCCTCATCAGCCTCCAAATTAATGGCCTTCCCCCTTTCCTCCATTGTGATCTTGGTCCTCAACAGATTTCTAGGCAATATGTGCGCTAGTACAATGGCATGCTTATCCTTCTTAGCTCTCAGTGTGTGTGGTGATTTAGGGATATTAGAAAATATCCTGGCTCTCTCTGGGGCTTCCACTTCCGTAACTGCCTACACAGATTCCTCGGCAGTCATTTCTCTGGTATCCATGACTTCTTCAGGTGCTACCATAGTGCGATTCCACAGTTCTCTCAGTGTCTCTGGTAATTTCTCAAGCAATGAAATTACTTTCAGAAGATCGAATAAGTCTTGGTTCATGAATATCTAAGTGTGCAACAACTCAGTTCTCAAATTCCCAGGTGTTGTTTGCTGGATAGTCATTTGTAATTTATAGTGCCTTTTGAATTTGAATTCGACCATTCCCCCCACATTCAGTCCATTAATGCTATATTGGCAGTAGATTTTCAAGAATCTAGCCCATAATGTTCACCTTAAATGCATTCCACGTGCTCCATTTGGTCTCAAACCAAGCATCACATCATGAATAG
>Ga0181464_1001877_pt1 | contig 10559 bp, 6 predicted proteins | sample InSIn2gowninarea_FD_119074 | JGI IMG/M metagenome (GOLD analysis project Ga0181464, IMG submission 119074) | Clean room microbial communities from NASA Spacecraft Assembly Facility at Jet Propulsion Laboratory, Pasadena, California, USA -... ...
ATTTTTTCGACAAGAAAAAAATTGTAATTTCATTCCTAGAAATGATTGAAAATTATGGTTTTCAGATACACATCCTATATCTATTCACGCATCAGAAGAAACCAAAAAAATACATCCATGAAAGCTCATGAGAGGGAAGAGCTCCCGTTTCATTCTAAACAAAACGATTTTGTTGGGAACCATAATACTAAAAACAAAATTTTAAAACAACACGCATAGGTAACTAAAAGACTGACTGTCCCAAAAAGAGAAAAATAAACATGAAGAGTGCAATCAATAAAGTTGAAAGGCAGAAAAAGTACTCCAAGTTAACATATACTATTTGAAAGTATCTAGTATTAAACAATTGTTGTTCCCTGAGGAAAGTCCCTATATGCTCGGAGAAAAAACTCATAGACTTGTGCATCTCTTTGTTCTATAATATTCCACAGGCCCTGGTTCATGTTGAGGCCTTCCTTTGAAAGGTTAGCATATGTTGTGTTTCTTTCCCTGTAAATATGGTTACAAGTAAGAAAAGAGAAGTTGTCAATGGTTCGATTGATTTCCTCCAGAATAGGCATAAGAATAATATTTTTGCAAGATTGAGTTTTTCTCTAACCAGTTATAGTAAGCATAGAGTCCCCAAAAACTTGAATGTGAGTGCATCCCTTCTCTAAAGAAAATGAAAATAAATATTTGAATGCTAAAATTCTTCCTGATTGTTTATACGTCTACCTAGGCCAAATTTTTCTTGATAACATTGAGCTTTCAAGAAAAGAAGTGCAAAACCACCTCTGCTCTCCTATCCCAATTTTTTTCAATTTCAATTTCAATTTATTTTAATTTTTTAATTAAATTTAAAAAGTTTTCAATATCAACTAACTACTATGAGAATCTCTGTCGTCTCGAGGATTCACACCAATTTACTCTAAATCATTTTATTTGTAACGAGGAGAAAGGAAATACATTAAGTATTTATTCTAGTTGAATGGCCTTGAAACAAACAAACCCTCCATCCACAACAAGTAGTGTCCAGAGAGAACATTGCAGTAATATTATCATGTATTTCTTGGATCACATATATATGTGATACAAATTTAGTTATACCAATAGATGCAGTTTATTTCGAAATAGGTTTTTGGAATTTTCATTTTTTTTAAACCGTTGTCTAATTGTTCTACATTTTGGAGTTTTTCTAGGTACATTTTACGGTGGAATTTTCTTGAAATTGAGTAGGGATTTCTTGGAATCAAGGTATAAATTTGACATGCTCTCCTACCCATCAAGTAATTTTTTTATGATGATTTTCCTTTCAAGATTTCCCTTAGCATGATGTTTGATTTTTATTTTTACCCGTCATTTAAATATCATATATCATGTGTTTTTGTTAATGTTTTATTGTGAATTAAAATAAAATAAAATCCTTCATATAAGTTTTGAGTTTTTTGTTAGTAAAATTTTCAATTATGGCTTGACCATAAAATAAGCTTTAACAAAGTAAAAAAAAAATCAAGTTAGGCACATTGCATTATGTCAAATGAGGATTAAATAGACTGAATTTTTTTTGCCTAGAATTCTTGAAGGAAAACCAGACTAGTACCATAACTTTAGAGTCTTGAGGTTGTTAAGACCTTGTCAAATTATAGCATCTTGTAAATAGAAACTTTGAAAGAAAAGGTTCATTGTGCCTGACCTTGACATACATTGACATGAGAAGACAAAAAATATTACTAGTGCTATAAGAAAAAAGATAGTGAATCATAACATCTATTGGGCATAATCTCCAAGCATTCATGTTGGCTACTCACTACCCTCATATGAGCAGAAGGAAATGTCAACTAATCTCCTAGCAAGAATGGCCAACTTGTGGTCAATATTGTTAATGTTTTCCTCCAACTTTTCCAATTTCATATGATCCTCCTGTTGAGTCCTCGTGTACCTCCCTATGCCACTTGCAATATTCAAATGAAGTTTAACCTTTTACTGTCTTCATGCAAATATCGATGAAGTTATGGGAGTGCATCCAATGTGCCAAATATAGTGGGAATCATGACCCCATTTCATGTGAGTTAGCATCATATCAAGGCAGGGGGGAACACCTGCTCCAGGGAACCCTTCTTGGGGAACTTCAACCAAGTAATATCATAGATTTATATGTTTTATATTACTTTAAAAAAATCATACACATTAAACTATGTTCATTCCTAATGCCAAACTAGCCAATGATTTGGTGCAGTTATGTATACTCATTGTTTACGTAATTTCAAAGATTTTACAAATTGTGCTAAAAAATTCTTGAAAAATTGTCAACTAACTTCATCAAACCCATTAACTATATTGTATTTTGAAGAGGAAAAATGGATCTTAGCTTTCAATTTGACCAGTTGGACTTAAGGATGACCTTGTAAATGATAAAAACAAGTTTGAAGCCACTTTTAAATAAGAATTTGAGAGGATTATAACATTTCAAGCAAGAATAATATGTAGGCATGGATTTTGAAGATATTCAAAATATTTTGAAAAGGAAGAAGAATAGAGCTTTCCACCATACAGGTTAACAACTAAAAGTCACAAACTGATTTGCGTTTAGATTCAAGTGTGGATGTATCAAAAGCATCATAACCTTTGTAGCCATAAATTTGAGGTTTAAATATCCAACCACAAAATAGATTTGTTTTCTAATCAAACTAATAAATGGACCCGATTTACAAAAACCAAGATCTATCCCCATTGTGCCAATGCTAAAGAAGCTACATATACCTCTCAAAATTAAATGGAAAACAACTATTTCACCTACATAATAAAGAAAAGTCAAATGTTTTATATAGAATACAAATCGCTTATTAGTGTGGACATGTCATGTGGGTCTCAACCTTTGAGCTTGATATTCAATGTTCATGCTTTATTCTTAAGTGTGTACAATGTAGGATCACATGGTGTGACTAAAGACATATGTTACAGGTAAATTTGTCGCATTCACTCAAAAGGCTTGAAAATCAAAACAATCAACATCCTTAAACACTTTGTAATTATCCCTTTGTAAATACCTAAGAATCACTTCTAAATAAAGTCTTGAGTTCCCAAGTCAATCAACTCAAAAACCATGATTTTAGCCCTAACACACCATGCACTTCAGTCCACCTACAATGGTTGCAAGTTGCATAACTGAGCATCTACGTTGACCAGTGCAGGTTGCTCTACTTCCTAGGTGCAATGGTTCTAGAATTTCAAGAAAAATAAAAATGTTTTTGAAACTTCTTCTTCCAGAAGCTTCTAAGGTGGTTTTAACCATTTACCATGGATAGAGATCTCAAATTCCTACTCTAGAGGTATTATCTCTTATCATTAGATCTTATCCTCCTTCATATGTGGATCTCAAACCTAGATTGCTAAACCCTAAACTACCACTTTTACACTATAAATTTACTACCCCATTTTGGCATTATGATGCACATGTTGTCCTTGAAGGAAATTCCCTTGTAACAGAACAAGTATATGGTAACTTGATGAATCCACAGGTCAGTTTAGAGGTGACAGAATGATGGAACAAAATACCAGAATGATGGGTCAAAGGTTTATAGATTAGAATCAGAAGTTTGATATGGAACAAAATACTAGAATGATGGTTCAAAGGTTTACAAATTAGAATCAGAAGTTTGATACAGGGAGATTGTTGGCACTATGAATCTGGTGTTGTCATTGATGGCAACCTACCTGATGAGTTTTCCTTGATGACAACCTATTTGATGAAATGGAATCCTACATGATAAGTTGTCTCTTAATCTACTTGTTAAAGGTATAAACAAGATGTGTTTACAAATGTGATAGTATGCATGGAAGTTGTGTTTACAGATGTCGCAGAATGCATGGTAGTTTAGAGGAATAAGTTCAGAGGAATGATAAAGTTGGAAGTTCAAGAACTATACACGGGTTTTGCTAATCCAAGTCACGTATGCACACAAGTTCAATGAAGAAAAGTAGTGTATGGACTTTGCACCATGATATTCTAAATACTAGGGATCCTTACCATGGTATTGGCCCATAGTAATGAGCATGACAAAGAATATTGATCCCGTCAAAGAATACCATTGGCATTTGAAAAAGGCTAAAACTATATAAGGAGGTGAAGATCAAGGTGTGTAGGGGTGCAAGTGATGGAAATCTTATGAAGAGTTAGATCAAAAGAAAATATGCATGTTATGGGTTTTTAATGCTTTGTTTCATCTAAACTAAGTATGCACCTGTGAGTTTGATGATGGATGAGATCCAATAGATCTAACATATTATGCACTAATGAATACAATAATGGATCAGGATCATGAGACCTTAAATGACTTTTCATTGTATGATCTGCTCATGGATTTACTAGATCGAAGTACTGATGCATGTTTTTATCTCTGATTATTATGATCTGGGTCTTTCAGAAGTTATGAAGAGCTGTAAAATTTTAGGTCAAAATTTGTAGATCTATACATTGGTTGGTCTTAGGAAAAGAACGTATACATGTGGGTTGGTTTCTACAAATTCGCGTATGCAAAGTAAGGGTTTATGTTTATAAATGACTAATCAACCTGATCAATGTTGTTTCTTCTTTGTTGTTTATCATTAATGTCATCATGATTGATCTGGGTTAAATGATAATGTCTGAAGTAGAAATGATTGAATGATGAAGTTGAATGTGGTTGAAGAATGTTAAGATTACTTGTTGATTGTGATTAGAGATAAGAGACGGATCTGTGATTGGTTCAAATTGTTGCAGTAGATCTGAGTATGGTTTAGTGTTCTTTTCATACATGCAGTAGTCAAGTTTTCAGTATTTCAATATCTATACATAGGTTTCTTTACAAAAAAGTGTTTATGCATGCGCATTGCATTAAGTGAAGTAGTGTATGCATTTTGACATTTGAATGATCAGGTTTGCAATTGATTTTGTGTATCGATGCAGTATTATGAGTTTAGTTCTATGTACTATTTACAGTGACCTGACTATTCCAGTTGATTGGTTGAGTTTTGATTAAGTGTAAGTTGATTGGGTTTTCAATGAATGGTTGATTCAATTGTGTCCGAGATTGATGATTTAGTTTCAATGATTGGTTGATTTAGTTGTATCAGAAAGTGATGATTGGGTTTTAGTGATTGATTAATTCAGCTATGTCAAAAGTTTCAATGATTGGTTGATTCAGTTGTGTCAAAGATTGATGACTATGTTATTGAGCTTAAGTGTTGATAATGGGTCAAGTCTAAAAATTTGATGAAATGTGGCTTACAAGTTATGATGTGTTGAAGCAGGTGGATCTAGTGTGAAAATTCATGAAACATGGTCCATGGATGTTGTTGAGGGTTGGAGCCTTTAGTGATGAAGTCAAAGCTTCCTGCCAATAGTAGTTGGTGATCAGATTAGGGGGTTAGAGCTCCCTTCTAGTAGCAACTGGAGAATGAGTGAAGGTTGTAGCCTTCTGCATGTTGGTTCCTACGTACTAGTACAAGTTTATGCCAGTACAAGAACCAGGGCATTGGAGCTCCCTTATAGTAGGAGCTGGAGAACGAACGAAGGTTGTAGCCTTTTGTAAGTGGTTTCCTGCATACTAGGATGAGTTTGCACTAGTATAATATTGTAAAAATAATTTTCTTTATATTAAAAAGAAGACAGAAAGGACAACAATAGGTGTTTTTTTTCCTGCATTGGGTTTCCACCTTAAATCCTGGTGTTCATGTGTGTTTCTTATGTGTGATGGCTTATTTTGTTCTTACAGGACATGATTAATGCTTATTGGATGTAAGTTAGTTTTCTTAAGAACAGTCACATACACACGCGGGTTCCTTTTAGTAAAATCGTGTATATAAATATGAACATGAAATGAAAAAGTTATCGATTTGAAAATATTGATTCACCCCTCCTGTGGAATCAGAGCAGATCCTTTAGCAGAAGATTGATCGCTTGGAGGAGATCCGTCGAGACAATGGGAAAGAAGAAAAAGAAGAAATAACCACAAAAGAAGAAGACATGTCAAAGAGACAATGACAGTGTTAGAGACGATTGGCTATTGGGTGGAAGCAAATATTCAGATTTAGAATCACCTCAGAATGAAGATGAACAAGCAAAATATTTATCTAGTACTAATTTTTGGTCCTCTAATGATACCTTTCTCTGTTCATGTAATATTGAAGATAATGAATGTGACAGTGAAACAACTGAATTTGCTCTTATGGGTGAAAGTGAAAGAAATATAATAGTGGTAGAAGTTAAAAGGCTCACAGATAAAATTAGAGATCAACAAGATCTATTTGATAAAAGGGAATGTACCTACAAAGAAGAGGTTACCATGTTAAAAACTCAGTTGGAGGAAGGAAACAAAATAAGGAAGTAGTACAAGTAAAAGGAAGACCAATGTTGAAGGTTTTAGGATGAAGTAACATCATTGAGAAATCAAGTGAATGAAAAGGATACAACAACTAAGGAACTTAAAGAAAGAACCAGTTATTGTGAAGGTCTTGAAGCTGAGGTCATCTCTCTAAAGGAAGATCTTGAAAAATCAAATAAGCAGAATGAAGAACTACTTCAAGCATTTGAAGAACAAAAAAATGAGATTCTCAAATTAAAACAACAAGTGGAAGAAGGAAGAAAAGGTGAAGAAATCATGAAGAATTAGTATCTAGAAAAGGAAAAGAAATATCAAGTTGAGGTAAATATCCTAAAAGGTAAATTAGAAGAAAAGGATAAAATTTTATGATTTCAAGATAGTACTAAGATTTTGGATAATATTCTTAGTAATCAAAGGTCTCCTACCATCAAATCTGGTCTTGGTTTTCATGAAACTGTTAAAGGTGAATCTAGCTCACAAATTGAGGCAAGGAATTCTAATATGCTCAACAAGGAGATAAGAAATCAGCCCCATCAACAACCAAGGAAAGAAAGTCTTCAAATAAAATCATTTACCTAACTATAGAAGTGTTAATCAATTCTTTCCTCTGGTCAATAATGTTGAATCTTCTATATGCCATAATTTTAGACATGTTGCATCTAGGTGCAGAAGTGGAAAGTTTAAGTTAATAATCGTCTCACAGAAATATCATCAGCTTCCATGTAATTTAAGGGATATTGTATTTGTTGCAATATGTTTGGTTACAAATCCATTGATTGCTATAGAAAGAATATGAAACATATAAGATGTTATTCTTGTAACAAGTTTTGGCATGTAGCAAAGAATGTAGGAACAAGTCTATGGATCGTCATAGACAATATGGTAAGCAACCAAATAAGAAAACTGATATCAGAAAATATGAAAAAGATGGATCCACCAAAAAGCAAGAAAAGGGAGATCAGATAAGATGTGGTCTTGCTCTCTGCTCATTCAAAGACGAAGATGAAAGGTACATAGATAGTGGAAGTTCTCATCACATGATTGGAGATAAGAGTAAAATGGAGTCTCTGATGAAGAACCATCATGGTAATGATATTCTTGGAACTAATGTTTCAACAAAAGTTCTAGGACTAGGTACAGTCAAAACAGACTCACGGGGAACTGAAAATATGAAATTTTAGTATTCCAATATTCATATGCGGATCTTATGAAGACAAGTCACATATATACGTGAGTTCGAAAGTGCACAATTGCGTATATGTTGGTTGGATGAAGAAAAAATGGGACAAAATCAAAAAAAGGGTCTAATATGGTTCAGTCAATTATCAATTGTCTTTTCTGTTTTGATGGATGATGATTACAATTTGTTGATTCTATTTAGAAGTGCTTTTGGCCCTCATAAGTTGTTGATGTCTTACTAGTTGATGATGATGCCTTGATGATTCTTACTAATATATGAAATGATTAGATCTAACAGTGAACAGTTGACACAGGTTCAGGGGGAGCATTTTCTATGCTTCTAATAATGCATTGTTGGCATTATGTTTGCTTAGATGTCCTTGGTACATAATGATGATGATGCTTATGTTGCTGAAGTATTTTTCTATGTTGCAGTCATGGGTTGCCTATGATGAAATCACAGATGATACTTATATTGCTTGAGCCACATATTTTTTTTGATGCTTCTGATCATATTTATGGATGATTCTTTTGATGATGCATATGGTACATATGTTATGTTACCAAGTACACAACTTCATTATTTGATGATGATAAGTGTCACTCATTACTCTTATATTGTTGTCGTCATGACCTCAAAGATGCATAAATTTCATATGGTGCAATTATGGATGAGGATTCATATAGTTATTGGCTCTCACAAGATATATTGTTTAAGGATTTTTGCTCTTGATGGTATCGAGACAGTTTGACAAATGACTGCGATCTTGTGGTTTTCTTTTCACATTGATGAGAAGTTAGATACATATTTCTATCTCTGTGATGGATACATTACAGATAAGGATCACATGGATTATTACTTATATTTCATATTGGTAAAGGATGTTGGTATAAAAGATCTTCTTGTGTGAAGAAAAATGGCCAAGATAATGGTGTTATTGCAGGTTTCATGAAGACATGGCTATTTGAAGACATGGATATTCGAAGACATGGCTTACTTAGTCACATAATGATGATGATGAGGAATGTTGTATACTTATTACTTTATGATGATAGGATTGGTTATCACATATTTGATTATCATGGTTGATGCTTATTAGATGTGGGATGTTGGAAAACTCCCTAGTGATGATACATGTTTGGTATATTGAGGAAAGAACATGCAGTTCTTGCTATGATGATTTGATGATGATGATGTTGTAGTCATGGATGATGACTATAGTGATTTCACATCTATATGATATGATGTGAATGGTTTTGTGAATATATAGTCATTACTTCTTGGAGATATTGCATATGCTTATTTGATTCATGAAAGGCTATGTTTTGATGAACATTGATTAAGGCTTTTTCTACTAAAGAAAAAGAGCAAGTTGACCTTGATAAGGTCAATAAGATGAGTTGATAGCAAATATATATGAAAACATGTATGTAGAATTCTTAGTCACATGTTGATGATATTAAAGCTACATTGTCTTATCTTGTGAATTGATGATGGACATTTACAGGTTGTTATTCTTGGTGATGTTAACAGATGCTTATGGTGCAGATCATATATGGCATATGATAGTTGTTGATAACTATCATGGTCTTGTTTAAGTCTTTGGTTTTTGCTATAAATGTCATGAATATCATTTGATGTAAAGGTCATGTAAAGACCTATGATGTACTCAGTGTAAAATTCAACCATGTATGAACTATTGTGGTCAAGTACTTTTGGACATATGATGAATTTTGAAACCCCACAGTGTTTGGGAAGTTGATGTAATAATGATGTCAAATATGTATCCCCACTTGGTTGGGTGATTGGTGTAAGTATGGGTCCTTGGTGATAGGAAGTTCATACTTAGTTGAGTCATAGAGTCATGTACTTCATTTTACATTCGTCATATATTTCGGCATGTGCTCAGGGGGAGCATGATCAAAGAATTCAACATGTTCTTAGGGGGAGCATGGTCAGCATTCATATTTAGTAGTACAAATATGGAAGTATTCATTTCTCATGGGTCAACCCTTTTCTCTTGATGTCAAAGTGGGAGAGTAGCTTGGTGTTTGGAGAGCAACTTGATGTTTTGACAAGTTTGGTGCTTGGCTTGATGTTATTTACAGTTTGTGGTGACCAAACACCAAATTGGTTTCCATCAAGTCCACAGGGGATACTGTTGGCATTATGACGCATGTGTTGTCCTTGATGGCAGCTCACTTGTAACAGAACAAGTATATGGTAACTTGATGAATCCACAGGTCAGTTCAGAGGTGATAGAATGATGGAACATAATACTAGAATGATGGGTCAAAGTTTTACAAATTAGAATCATAAGTTTGATGTGGAACAGAAGTAATAGAATGATGGCACGGATTACCAAAATGATGGGTCAAAGGTTAACAGATCATAATCAGAAGTTTGATATGGAACATAATACCATAATGATGGGTCAAAGGTTTATAGATCATAATGATAAGTTTGATATGGAACAGAATACCATAATGATGGGTCAAAGTTTATAGATCAAAATCAAAAGTTTGATACACGGAGATTGTTGGCATTATGAATCAGACGTTGTCCTTGATGGAAACCTACCTAATGAGTTGTCCTTGATGACAACCTATTTGATGAAATGTAATCCTACTTGATAAGTTGTCTCTTGATCTACTTGTTAAAAGTATAAATAGGATGTGTTTACAGATGTGATAGAATGCATGGCAATTTTGTTTACAGATGTGACAGAATGCATGGCAGTTCAGAGGAATGATAAAGTTGGAAGTTCAAGAACTATACATGGGTTTTGTTAAGCCAAGTCGTGTATGCACGCGAGTTCAGTGAAGAAAAGTAGCTTGTGGATTTTTCACCATGGTATTCTAAATACCAGGGGCCCTTACCATGGTATTGGCCCATAGTAATGAGCACGAAAAATAATATTGATCCCGTCAAAGAATACCATCAGCATAACTATGGTTTTGACCCGAGGTATTGAAAAAGGCTAAAACTATATAAGGAGGTGAAGATCAAAGTGTGTAGGGGTGCAAGTGATGGAAATA
>Ga0181464_1001714_pt1 | contig 10558 bp, 8 predicted proteins | sample InSIn2gowninarea_FD_119074 | JGI IMG/M metagenome (GOLD analysis project Ga0181464, IMG submission 119074) | Clean room microbial communities from NASA Spacecraft Assembly Facility at Jet Propulsion Laboratory, Pasadena, California, USA -... ...
TGTCCAAACCCATCCAACAATTTGTCACAATTCAGCCTTCCAATAAGCATATATAGAATCACAAAATGGACACAATATTTTCAGACAAAACGTCCCTCCTAGCAATCTCGTCCTCCATAAGGAATCTCAACCTCTCAAAGAGAAAACTTGGTCCTCTTGGAACCCTCAGAGCTTTAATGACTCGACCACCCTATCTGCAGAAAAATATTGGGAGAATTTCTCCTACAGATCTCAAAAACTAAAAGAATATTGATGAAAGAAAACTCTAAAAATATTGAAAACTTCAATTGTTGTTGAAGCCCTCATTAGTGTCAAACCCCACGCTATCACTGCACCCTCTTCACTACAATGAATGATCTCCAAGACTGCCCATTGATTTCCTTTATAATCTCTCATTAAGAAATCAAAGGCAAAGATCTAGATTTGAAATGATCTAATCAATGGCTAACATCGCTTAGAAACTTAACTAAAAGTCTCTAGAGGAAAATCGACCATGTCTCAATTATGACTAATTATTTAATCTATTTCCCTCAGTTAAAACTTCAGAAAATAATTAAAAATTGATCAATTCATTTAATTAAGGCATTCACATCCAAAAGAATAACTTGGGCTTGGAGATATTTTCCGCTCTTGTGTTCCTAGCCTCACTGACACCACCTGATGTTAGAACACCTGTCCAAGCTACATCAACCAACACTTGTGGGGTTTTATGTCTTGAAATTTGGGGCAGCTATGGGATAAATTTTCCATGAGAAACCCAACTACCCCAAAAGAAGCCCATCGTGCCACTAGGAAGAATTCAATTTGGTTAAAGGAAAATCTTAGTGTTTGGCACTCCTCTCATTATTATTTAATGTGACATAAATTTGGGCAAACAATTATTAAGGAAAATATATTTAAATATTATTATGAGCAAAATTGAATTTATGTTTCCCTCCAAATTAATAGCGGCCTCCAAATGTTCAAGTCAGCCTGCCCCAAAGGATATGACCCTTCATATATGGAAACAATAAATAGGCATCTATACTTCTCCATTTTGACATAAAAAATTCGGACTTCTGTGGCTCTTATCTACAGCCTATTGTGGCACTTCTCTGCGGTCTAGTGTGACTATTGTCCGCAGCCCAAGTATGGTTATTCTCTGCAGTCTAGTGGCATCTATTTCTGTGACCTAGTGACATCCATCTCTGCAGCCTAGGAGCACTTATCTCTGCGGCCAATTGTCATCTATCCTTTGTATATTGTTCCCTCGTATATTTGCAGTTCTGTCCAGAATTGTTGTTGTAATTCGCTCAAGTATCTTGTATATTTTAGTGAGGGTCGTGACCTTAAAAAGGACTATACTCTGATCTATCTTTGAATGACAAGCCGCAAATCCTCAGTCATATGTGCACGGTTCTGTGATTCTATATATGCTTATTGGAAGGCTGAATTGTGACAAATTGTTGGATGGGTTTGGACACTTTTTCTAGGCAGTGTTCTGAGCTTGTTTTTGTGTCTTATTATCTGCAGTTGGATCTGTATAATTCAGTCGGACGTAAGTTGGTTTTGGAAGGGCTCAAGCCCTAATAGGAAGTCGATACAATGCTGAGTTTATTTCAAGAAAAGTGATGGGTTTTTGTGGAGATTTGAGGCCCAAATTAGGGTTGTTACTGCTGCTACAGAAAGCCCTAATCAGCGCTGAAAATCTCTGATCTATCTGCACCGGACTGAGGTCTATAAAGACAGAAAAGAAGTCTTCAAAATAAGGAATGTAGTCTCTCCCGTTGTTTAATCCTAGATGATCAGATTGTGTGGCATAATGAAGGGTTGTAAGAAAGATTCTAGCCTCTAGGAGAGACCTAGTTCCTTGATCAAAGGAGCAGATAAATCATTGAGTGTGTACAGTCTTGCGGCAGTTATTCTGTAAGTTGAGGTCAGTGTTCTTTATGACAGTGATGTATGGTATGTTGCATGACAGCATCCTTTATGACAGCGATACAAATGACGGCTTCCTTATGATTGTGATGTAAGTGATTCATGTGCTTATGGCAGCATTAGATGGCAGTGACTCGTATGATGAATGACAGTGACCAATGATAAAAATATACATAGCAGAAATACTTGTGCTTGTGACAGTAAATGACAGCAGTGATACTTATGCTTATGGAAGCAACTCTTATGCTCACAACAAGTGATGTATATGGCAGTGAATTTATGACAGAGATGTGTGGCAGTGTTCTCATTGCAATGTCCTTATGACTAAGTTGTATGGCAATGTCTCTGCATGCCAAAATCGATATGACGACAGTGAAGTATGAAGTGCTCTATGACAGTGACAGAGATGTACACTGTGCTCTTATGACAATTTGATATGGAGGCCTGTGCATGCCTCTCTATTATATTTGTCTGCAGCTAGGTTGGCCCTATGAGGCCTAATGTGATTGATGATGAAAGGCATATGTCTCATTCTTATTGTAATTTGTATCTCAGCTGAACATTGATGAATATATAATAGAAGAAGAAGAATTGATTTATGGGTTTTCCCACTTGTGGGGCTTTGCCCTGGCCTCCAACCGAAATCCTAGTGTCTCTATTGTATATGCTTTTCCTCTGTTGTTCCGTACTGTTTCGCTGGATTGTTGATGTTATTGTTCTCTCTACATAATTGCTAATGATGATATGATGTTATGGGGAGAATGTAATGTGAAAATGTTGAAAAATTTTGAAAATGTTATTATCTGCAATAGAGAACAACCCAGCCCTCAAAGTTAACACTATGGTCCTTGTCTCTGATTGGTTTGGTGGTGAAAGATTCCACCCTAACCAATCTTCCCATCTTTTCTTGCTACAGGACCGAATTCCGATTGGGATCTATTTTTTTGAGGCAACGAAGGGCTGGAGTCTACCTTCTGAGGCAACAAAAGGGCAGTATCTATCTTTCTGAGGTGGCGAAAGGCCGGGATCTATCTTTTTGTCGCAGTGAAGGGCTGGAGTCCATCTTTCTGAGGCAACGAGGGGTTGGAGTCTACCTTTCTGAGGCAACGAAAAGTTGGGATATATTATCCTAACACGGAAAGGCTAGAGTCTATCTTTTTAAGTCAAAAAAGGGCTAGACTCTACTTTTCTGACGAAGTAAAAGGCTGGATCTATCATTCTAAGGCAACGAAAGGATGGTATATATCTTCCTGAGGCAATCGAAGGCTAATATCTAACTTTCTAAGGCAGCAAAAAGCTAAGAAGCTATCTTTCTGGGGCACCAAAGTGGCCTAAATGGCCACATTCAGGAGGCAGCAAGGGTCTAATGGTGAATTCAGGGCGCCGGCTGACTAGGAACTGAGGCAGAAAGGGTGAGTAACAGTGTAAGGTAGCATAAAGGGGATGGCTACAGTTTTGTAAGCCTAGAAACCATGTTGGGAGACTATTGATCTTTGTAATTTTGTTATTTGTTTGTTGAATCGGCCCTACTTTATAGTGGTTTCTTGTGGAAACAAGTATTGCTCGAGTTCTTTACTATATTACATGTGTATTCAATAAAGATCATCATTGTTTTATAGATTGATGAGTACTGCAACACACTCATGAAATACAATTCTTTCATGTGTTTATTGAAAACCCTAACTCAGAATTGCATGCCAAGGGTAATCTCTCCAAGAGGGATATTATAGTGATATCAAAGTTGTGCATCCTGCCAGTTTGTGACTATATGATTTCTGGAAGCTCCCGGAAGATAGGGGGAATGTTACAGTCAAGAAAAAGAAGGGTGGCAACAGTTATACAGATTCAGTCATGGCGAACAGGGAAGAGCAGCCACCAGAGATTAACCTTTATACATCTTGGGGCAGCTAGCAAGAGGGCAACAATAGATGGCTCAATAGATGATGCAAGGCAATAGCAGGTGGCCCAACTTCTTACCCAGATTTTGGCAAATTAAAAAATGCAGGTAACAATGGTGCTTGTGGATCCAATGAAGGCAACCATAGTTAGGCGGAGAGAAGCAACAACCATATTCTTGGTCCTTTTAACATCCCTGCACAAACTAACAAAAGGGAAACCACTAGGAGGACCCCTAGACCTCTACTACCCCAGTTTCTAAAGGGTCAGGGAGTTATAAACCAAGGACCACCAGAACAAAATGAAGATTTTTCAGAATATTTCCATGAGTACGCATCACTAGAAGAGGATGTTTGAGCAATTATGACCTTTACAGAGTTCAGTATAGGGGCACACAATAGAACTTTGATTTACTGCACAAGGTCGGGAAACTGTCCATTCCATCCTTCAATGGGACATCCAAATACTTGGCAAGGTCTTAGGCACAAAAGTTAGACACTTACTTCCAATTAGCCCAATGTTTGAAGCATGGGCAACCAAATTTGCCACCCTACATTTGGAAGGAGAAGTTCATGAATGGTGGTACCATGGATTGATCACCATGGAGCATTCTAGCATTACTTCTTGCGTGGACCTCGCACCAAGGTTGATAAACCGGTTTGACAGGAAGTATCTGGAGATACAATTCAAGGAGCTAGCACAGCTCCAGCAGACCGGAACACCAGCTGCCTACATTTCTGAATTCCAACGAGTAGCTGTTATGGTGACAGACATATCTGCACAAAGGTTGATCATGCTCTTCACAAAAGGTTTAGCTAGACCATTGTGTGGTTGGATCAAAGCCTTCAAACCCACCACCCTACGAGATGCCATCACTAGGACGTGAGACATGGAAGATGCATTACCTAAAGCTAAATTTTCATCCAAACCACTCATCACTCAGAAGAACAGAGATAAGAGGCCATTTCAGAGAGAGTGGGTTGGAAAGGATAGGCTGGATGATGAACTCAGAGCGAGATGTGAAGGAAGAAACTCTGCTTCAATTGCAAGGAACCATGAGAACTAGGTTACAGATGTTTGGGCAAAGGGAAAGATCCACCATATTGAGGTCTTGTCAGACAGCGACAATAAAGAAGATACAATGTTAGCACCAAGCAGTGAGCCTAGCAGTTCAGAGGGGGAGCAGTCCCATGAGGAAGCTAAAGGGGATGAGAGGTCTTGTATGGCGATTAAGGGTGCTACTATCACTACTACTTCTGGTGTCCCTAGATACTACACCTTCAAGATCAAGGAGGTCATACAAGGACAACAAGTTGCAGCTTTGGTCGATAGCGAGGCAACTCACAACTTCATCGATGCAGCCTTAGTGGCAAAAAGAGGCATTTCCACAAAAGATTTTGAGGGCTTTAACATTGTAGTGGCTGATGGATACAACATGACATGCACACGGAGGATTCCATGCTTGAAAGTGACACTGGGCAATTCCACATTAATCAATGACTTCTATGTGAATGAATAATTCATACTTATGATATATAATGAAATTATGAAATTATTCATAATGAAAGTAAACCTACTCATGAAGTCTACATATGACCAAAGATGAGGATAATGATAGTCGTTAGGGATGGAGATCACAAAGAATTAGCTGAGACGGATATTTGTGTAGACATTCATGGAGATATTGTGGATATAGTTATGGAGATGGCTGAACCAATTAGCCAAATTGGAAATTTATCATGGGAACCTCAATTCTATAATACAATGCCTCATGTATTGTATTGGTGTGTGTGAAAGTGATGTATCAATTTTGCGAATTAATACAATGTGATTATTATGTGAATATCTCTGTTCTTGTGTGCATATGTCTTCATGGCTGCTCATAATACCAACATTTGGTATCAGAGCAATAGGAAAGTTGAGATAGCTGAAAGTTGTGGTGCTGCGTTGATGAACCTAAAGCTCATGATCTAAATTGTGGAGCTGAAGCTGGAGGTGGATTTAAGGATGTACCTGTGAGTTTGTAAAAAGTTTGTGTGTGCATTATCCAGCAGCTAAGCGCCATCTTCAACCCTGTCGCAAACTGTATGTTTTGCAGACAGAAAGTCAGTGCAAAGAAAAGCATCTGGGCTAGGAAGAGTCGATGCAACGCTGCAGGATTGTGGTTGAATGAGCAGAGCTGCCACATGATTTGGATGAGTTTCAACTGCTGGACGTGTTTGGACAAAGTTGAATTCTGCTGCTGGCATTTATAGTGCCAAAGATTAGATTGAAACTTGCAAGTAGCCACCATTGGATTTATTGAGTTGCTACGCAAATGACAGAAGTGGATTATGCAACACATGATAGTTGAATATGCTATAAAGCCCTTGGAGTGTGGATGTTATAGATGATTGGAGCTATCTCTGCATAGAGCTGTGTTTGCACTACTGATTCTTTAGAGGCAGAGTCACTAAATGTATTGGAAGGGGTGTCAATCCGGAATACTACAATGGAATGCACTTACTGTAATTGAAGCTCTAACTGGCCATGAAGAGGACGAAAATAATTCTGAGAACAGATTTAGAGTAGCTCAGATTTAGTTTCTGATTTGCAGCAGATTTGAAGTCCACAGATTCAAATTGTCACATGGAATGCCAAGCCGTGTGAGGAACACCGGAGACACCTTTTACAAAAGGGAGAAATTTCTTGTTCACTTCTTGTTGAAGCTGCCACTGACAAGATTCCTGGAGTAAGGTAGCTTGAGAAGCACAGCAGAAGCACACATGATGCATATGGATATGATGCAGTTGTTAGTCTTATAATCGTGTAATCATGATGAATCGTGTGAACATCGTGAAGGATGTCATAAGGTTGGAAGTTGGAACCTTTGTGGTGGTCCGTGTATGGACCTCATTAGAAAGTATATTGACGATGGTGAACCTCTTTATTGTTTTTTTTGGTCAACATGTGAATTTTTTAATTTCATGAGTGGTCATATGAGATAAAGGAAAGAAGTAATTGTTCCTTTTTGGTTCCATAGGAAAGTGAATGTGAGAAGATGTTTTTGATATTAAGTGAAAGTAAAGGTTGGGCATATCAAAGAAATTTTTAATTTAAAGTCTTGTATTTAGTAGTTAAGAAAAACGTTGAAAGTGAATGGACATGTGAGTCTTTTATGTAATAAGTTTAAAGTCTTTCATAAAAAGTTGTGAAAGTTGTTGATACATCAAGTCAAAGTTCAGGTTAAACTGTCCAAGTTAAATGAAACTTAAAAGGTGCATGATCGGTGTTACCTGACACCTTTATTGTATTTGAAAAACGAGTGCATTATCGATTTTACCTGACACTCTTGTTTATTGTGCTTATTCAACAACAAGCGAGCGTGATTGTGTCCAGGTGAGTGTAATTCATTGAAATTAAAAATGGGTAAAACAGGCATATGACTACAAAATGCTAACCAAGAAATTGAACTTCTTCAACATGATCTTGATGATTCATTTGAGGAAATTGACAAGCTACACCAACAACAAAAAGAAGACAATTGTTGATTGCACAAGAGGATGCATAAGTAATCTAGAAGAAAGGTTTTTTTCACTGGATGAATGGACAAATCATCTCCTCAAACTTAATGATAAGAAAGATCAAATGATAGAATCTTTGCAGCAAGAATTAATGGCAAAAGTAAATGTATTGTCAACACTCGAAAGTGAAGTGAAACAGTTAAATCAAGAGAAATCAAAATTTCGACCACGGAAACAGAACATAGAGGACACATGCGCGTGCACACACACGCACATATATCTCAAAAACAGAAAAAGAACATAGACAAAAAATCCAAATTTTTTGGAAAGTGGAACATTTACAAAACACTTGGAATCCCTTCAAATCTCAATTTCACCTTTCACTTGCACAATGAGACACTGTGAGAGCTCTTTCTATATCGCTAAAATGACAAAATATGAGTGTAGGCTTTCACAGTTTGAATTTGTATCTTCATATATGGTTGCTTCTGGAAAAACTGTGGAATGTGAATGAAAGTCCAACATTTCAAGTGGACATTTCACTCATCATCAACAAATGAAGCTTATGTGAGAAAAAAGAGAGAGCCAAACTAGGTTAAATAAAAGGGGGGGATAATGGTTAGATTAGACAGATTCAACAGAAGAAATTTGACTAGGAGAAACTGAGGGAGAAATTTGAACGGAGGGTAAAGAATTAGGGTTAATGGATTAATGAAGTAGTAAATGTACGAAGAATTAAAAATAATATTATCAACAAAGAATCTTCTGAATTGACTAGAAAATTTGATTAAGGTCCACTTAATCGGCTTGTTTGAAGGATGTTAGTTATTTTTATTATTGTTAATATGATATTATTAATATATTGTTGTTGTTACTACAATATATAATAGTATTATTATGTTAGTTATTTTATTATTGTTAATATGATATTAATAATATATTGTTGTTGTTACTACAATATTTAATAGTAATATTATATTTGCTTAATAATATTAGGTCAAAGCGAAGGGACCAAATTTTGTTATAATTATAATGTTAAATTAAAGTGTTTAATGAATTATAATGAACAAGAATTTTACTATGATATTATTAATATTATATTATAATGTTAGGGTCATAATATTATTATTGAGTTATATTATTTTTACTACTACTTGTTATAATATGTAAGTTGTTATTATTATAATAACATGAAATTTGTTATTATAATGAGATATAAAGGTACTATTATTAAATTTAATATTATTATTAGGTTAGAAGTTAACAATGATTATGTATATACAGCTTGAGTGGGCCTAATGGTTAAGAGCATGTGTTTCCTCCTAAGAGGCCATAGGTACAAAACCAAAGGGGGAGAGTATGTATGCCTTCGTAGACTTAGCAGTCAAATCATTGCGCGGAGATGAGTCCCTTGTCCCACAAACAAGGGGATCTCATACACCAATTTGGTGTCTGGCTTGGTCGTGACCTTAAAATTGGATGATGATAATAATAATAATATGGATATAAAATTATAATTAAGAAAATTAAGAATTAATGTTGTTATGTTCATAATATTGGTATTATAATATTAGTATTATAATACTATTAAGAAGGTATATCCTTGTTATATAATTATTAATAATTGGTTGCTAATATGATAATAAGGAAATTTAGTTAACATTAGAATGATTATTTGATATACATTTTTACAATACTTATTAGAGGGCTGATATCTGATATTATTGAGGCAATAATGCAATATTATTGAGGCTTGATACTATTCTAACAAATATGCTTGGTTGATTGATTCAATGTGGTTGGTTATCCTCAAGTGTGGATGAGCTAACTAGGTCACATTTTCTTATATAACACATCATCCATAAACATGAGGGTTAGCTCAATTGGTTGATTCCCCATCATTAAAGCACCTTTGCAATCACGGGTTCAATTCTCTCAATGTCAGGCTCCGTGGTAGAGCCAACAAGAGGTGATCCCTTCAAGTCGATCTGTCGGATACAAATATTCCATGGATGTAGTAGTCACCGATCTCTGGTGTTCGTGAACCACACATAATTAAATTACAAATAATAATAATGAACAAACAAAACAAAAAACAAAAAAACATCATCCTAAATTTTTGGATTTAAAAATTTACTTTTACCCATTTTCCCTCATTCCCAGTTGCATTAAATTGCAACCCCATTGGTCAAAAATATTTTCCCTTAAATTGAAGGTGGTTGGAGGGTGATGGTTAAAAAGTGCCCTCTCCATGCAATGAAAAAGTTGAGGGATAAACTGAGTTGGAAGGGGCACAAAGAGAGAGTTAGTAGGGGAGAAGGGAGAGCACATGCATGAGAGAGCAACTGGCAAAAACCAATGAGGAAGGTCAAAATCGAAACTGTGAATTCATAAGAGAATGTCTCAATTTTGCTTGGAAGTCAGCAACTGAGATTCTAGACCTGTGGGGCCCACGTAGGGCATGTATCAAGGTCCCTAAGGCTCTAAGAAGTGGTGAAGTGGGAGACTGATTACAATTATGTGAATCCAGTGAATGGAGCCACTGAACTTCAAAGATCCAAAAAGCTATGGTTTTTCTTTACCTATGATGTCTCTACACAAGAAGTTTTTTCTCCCTTGGCTCAATTCTAGTTGAGTGAAGACCATATTTCCCCTTCCAATGTTGCAAATTGGCTCGAGGGTAGCCAAAGGTGAAATTGAGATTTCAAATTGGCCTATAATTGGGAGGAAAAGCATTCCTCATCCCTTAGTTGCTGGCAAATTTAAATTCTCAAATAAGTATTATTGTACTACTTAAATTGGTTTGCAAATGCTTGATTAATTTCTTTTAGTTTGCTTTGTGTTTTGTGTTGTGAATAAATTCTCTTCTTATGGTGGAAAGAAAACAAACTTACAAGAGGTAAATGCGCCTATTAAATCATTGGGTAAGAATACAAGCTTTCATTAAAGTTCTTGGAGGACAACTTTTGAGTTTAATTTTAAGAATTTTGCCTTAGTTTACAATGAGGTAGAAATTGGAGTTTTTCGCTATACAAGCCCACCAATTTATTTCCTTCATTCTATGTCCTCCTTTTTAACCCAGATAAAATCATAACTTTTGCTGGGTAAAATCACAAGTATTTTGGCTCTCATTCAAATGCACAACATTAACCATAAAAAGGCATATTATTCCTCCTAGATGTATGTTATTTCCATGATCTTATTCAGTCTAGGTCATTTGGTTAAGTGCAAAGATTTCATAT
>Ga0181464_1001878_pt1 | contig 10558 bp, 7 predicted proteins | sample InSIn2gowninarea_FD_119074 | JGI IMG/M metagenome (GOLD analysis project Ga0181464, IMG submission 119074) | Clean room microbial communities from NASA Spacecraft Assembly Facility at Jet Propulsion Laboratory, Pasadena, California, USA -... ...
CTCAGATTAAGCTGTTGAGCACCCTTGCTTCTCTACCTAACTACTGATCTGCCAAGCTTAAACTATTTGAATAGACCTTATTCTCTATTTTTAAAACAAGAAATTTAAACATGGAGAGGCCAAGATTGAGCTTTTGGGACACCCATCAAGTATGATAGAAGTCACTGATTGCACAATTTGAACTTTTTTGCAAAAAAATAGGATAGCAGTGGCATTTTGACCAGCACACTTTCCTAGTCTTTTCTTTGGGGTTCATTTTCTTTCTTTCTTGACCAATTCATTCTTTTTGCCCTTTGATTTTTCTTTTAGGGCATACCCTCTTTTATTTTAATTTTTTTTTTATTTTTGGAAAATATGGAACCTTTGCAGCATGGAAAGGATGATCATATTTGGAATTTCAACAGTCAATCATGAAATATGACACCTATTGGTACAGGAACCTAACAAGTGCGATGGTCCAGGGACAAGACTAAGCTTGGTTTTCACTCACAGTTTGTAGCTAAGTTCAGGGATTTAGGCTTGTTATAGAAATTTTTGGGCACTGAAACCCCAATCATATATGTCCATAAACCAAGGGCTCCTAAGTCCCTAAAAGTGTTGTTCCATCCCCTAAAATAACAAGGACAGCTGATTACATCATCTCCCAGAAGTTCTCCATGAAAAACTACTCAGAACTGGTCAAAACTGGACCATCTCACCTGCTCCATGGTCAAAGTGTGATGCATCCCACCTAATGCACACAGGAGGTGCAATGCATACTGAAAATCCCTTCTATGGGGTGCAATGGGTGAGAGTGGACAAATGGCAGAGGCATTTTGCGAGGTGGATGATCGTGGAATCTTCCAGAAACTTCTCTTGTGACACTTGCCTCTCTGAATTCGCCTAGGGATGAGTAAGAGATCATCATTCTCCAAGTGGAATCAAGAACTATCAGAGAGAGGAAACTAATCAGATCCCAGAAGCTGACTCACCCCCCTTTGCAAACATCTATATATGGATCCCTCATCCCAGAGATCCAGAGGCTGGAATTTTGTATCTTGTAAGGAAGTGTTGTTGGTTTCTTGTTGTAACATCATAGTGTTGGGTGATCTAAGCTTTTCATGAGGTGAAGAAGGGCTTCTTGCTGAGAGGATGACACTGGGTCAGAACAATTGGTTGTAATCCTCTTTGCTTATTCTTGATATTAATAAAGCTATTCAAGTTTTCCTCCACATTTTTGTATGTTTGATGATATATGCATTTGTGTGGTCAATATATATCTGGTCCTATATTGTTTATGATTGTAGATCTCTGTTCTTCGATAGTATTATGTTGCTTTGATTCCATAGGTGCTCTTTGAAGCTGGGTAGACGAAGGAGAAGCAGCAAGGATATGTCAGAAGGGAGAGGAATCGAGCAAGGAACCAAGCGCAAGACTGAGGTTGGTGTCCTTCTTTCCACTCTCATCTACTTTTCATAAAGGAAAAAGAAAGTAGTTTTAGTTTGTTTGTTTCTAAGATAACTAACAGTGTTAGTGGGACTAGTAGCTCTGCATAGACACTAGATTTCCTGATAACAGGGTGTGAGATGTAAGAAAAAACAAGATAAGTCCAAAAATATCTAAGAACTAGATGCCTTATTATACAAACCTTATAGAATCTTAGTGTGTGATGTATAATTCTATGAAAGTGAGCAAGTGAAAATATAAAGTGTGATAAGATGTGGATATTCAGTGATCTTCTACAATATCCTTCTAGTTACACTAGATTTCAATTTTCCCTTGAATGAAGAATAAATGATGTGTGGATAATGGGTCACTTACTTTCTCCTATTACATGATATGCTCCTAAAGGGATATGAGAAACACAAGTTCTTTAAGAAATCTTTCATATGCTATCCCAGGTTCACCTAAAAGACACAAGGGAAGTAGATATTACTTAATTTCTATAATGACACTTGGCCCTAGTCCCAAAACTAATGAAATGAAAAAATGCTTTGTTTAGTAACAATATTTGTGGATGATAGGCCACTTACTCCTTTATTAATTAAGCTATGTGATTCATAAAAACTAGCAAAATAGATTGAAAAATATATGTGGAATTTGGCTACTTACTTTCCACCCTAATTAAGCTATGTGAGAATTGCAAATAAAAGAAAATTAAAGATAATATAATTATTGCTAGGTCCTTATACTACTAGTGTAACCCCTTCTTATTATTAGTACAACCCCCTTATTATATTTTTCTTCCCATGTAGTCCCCATATTTTTATTATTGTGCCCCATAGAAGCCCACTATTGTTATTATTGTGCAGTTACATTATTATTGTTATGTTGACTCTGATTGTATTATGACCCCTTAGACTCCTATACATAGAAAGGAGGTATTTTCATTTGTATCATCAAAGAATTGTTCATTTGTGTAATGTAAAGGAGGTTTGCCCCTCGAAGAGGCTTATTTTGAAGGCGTTTATCTATCTTTTCTATCTTTTTGTGAGTTGGTTTCATAACGTTAGGCATCAGAGCTTTGTATTCTAGGGTTTTGTTGCTCAAAAGAGGTCATTGTGGAATTGTTTCTCTAACTTTTTCACTACGAATTTTTAGAAGATTAAAAAAAAAACCATTTGATAAGACATCTCGCTGAATGTTGGGTTTGAATTTCAGATCTTGAATCACTATATCGTCAGATATATGATCTAAGTAAGTTAGAGTTTTTGAAAACTCCAAAATTCCATCTCAAACAGGCCATCATGGAATTTTCACTATAATTGTTTTTTATACAAAGTTTCAAAGTTTGAAATTAAAACCCATGTTAGAGACAGTTTTGGTGAATCTCGGGCCCAAATTTCAGATCTTGGCTCGCTATATTTTTGGTGATACAATTCAAGATAATTAGGGTTTCTGCAAACTCCCGAATTACATCCTAAATAGGTGACCTTGGGAAAATCGTCATAACTTTCTCTCTGAGCATCAAATTGAAATTTCGTAAGAAGTTTCAAAAAGAGGATGTGTTTTAGTTTTCTTTTCATCTGTTTCAGGTCCTAAGCTTGAAACAGTGACACATGGAACTTCATACAAGTTCACTCTACTAAACCAGTCTATAACCTGGTCATCGTGGGAGATTTTACATAACTCTTCCTTGCATAATCCAATCTTAATAAGACTTGCGGGGTTAGAAAGAGGATTTAGAGGGCTACGACAACAAGTAATTTCAGAACTTGGAGATCTAAAATTACAGAGTTACAATTGTTTCAAGATTGAGCTCCTAAAATCAAGAAAAGGTGATATGAAGAAGTTTGATGGCAAGGATCCGGTAAATTGGATACTACATATGGAGCAATATTTTGATCTACATGAGGTGCAACTATTACAAAAGGTACGTATTGCATCTTCATATTTAGAACTAGATCAATTTTTATGGTATAAAGGGCTTTGTTCTCATAAACCACTTATTACATGGTCAATTTTCATGGAGGAAATGATAGCACATTATGAGGATACAAAGAGAAACACCTTCGTTAGCCAATTGATAAATCTCAAACAAAAGTGTTCAATCGTAGAACCTATTGAGGACTTTCAAAAATTGAATATGAGGAAAATGAAATTCTAGAGAAGCAAAGGATTGATGTCTCCATAGGGACTTTAAAGGATAACATTCAACATGAGGTTTGTCTTTGGGAACCTGATTCATTGGAGAAGGCATTCAGGTTGGCAAGAAAAGTGGAAAGAAAAATTATGGCAACAAGGAAGTCTACCCCTCACAGCTATAAAGATGGAAGTGTTGTTTGTCCTAGCATTCCACAACCTACAAGGTTTATGCCACAACAATTGGAAGAAAAGAGAGAAAAAGGGCTTCCGATGAAGAAGTGTGGTCATTCATTCAAAAGTTGTAGAAGATCCCAGTTCAAACAATATTGCCAGAACTTGACAAGGAAAGAAAAATCATATTTGAACCTAGAGCAATCACAGAAACAAGAACCTGACAACTACAATATCAATCAATTTCAGAGTATCTCATCAAGTGGAAGAACTTACCCACTGAAGATTCCACATGGGAGGAAAAGAATTTTATACAGAAGCATCAAGAACTACTCAACTGTTGAGGACAACACTTTTCAAAGGAGAGCGGAATGTTAGGTCCCTATACTACTAGTGTAACCCCTTATTATTATTAGTACAACCCCCTTATTATATTGTTGTTCCCATGTAGTCCACATATTGTTATTATTGTTCCCCATAGAAGCCCACTATTGTTATTGTTGTGCAGTTATATTATTATTGTTATGTTGGCTCTGATTGTATTATGACCCCTTAGACTCCTATATATAGGAAGGATTTCTTTTCATTTGTATCATCCAGGAATTGTTCATTTGTGTAATGTAAAGGAGGTTTCCCCCTCGAAGAGGCTTATTTTGAAGGAGTTTATCTATCTTTTCTATTGCCCTAATAATTGTGATTAGTAAAGTAATTAATTAATCTAAACTAACTACAAAAAAACTGCAGAGGTGAAGGAAATTCACTAAAGGTTACCAATCACCTCAAAAAGTGGAATTACAAGGAATGTTTGGATTTCTAGAAACTGTGTGAGTTTTCCATGCATAGACACGGTCGTGCGTCTAGCTGAGAAAAAGTCATGGGCTATGCGTCTATCTGTAAGAAATTCATGCCATCAACAAAAAAATTATAAACATGCACACCTTGTGAGGTGATAATGTAGAGAGGGGGTCCTACAAACACAACCGTTTAGAGTAAAGAAAATAAAATGTTGGAGTCACCAATATTTTTGTAGTGTTTTTGTGGCAATGGGGTACCAAAAGACACCTTTTTAGTAGTTGGTTTTTGCTTGCAAATAAATACAAGAAGTTTGGTTGTTGTCAATGGACAAGCATGAAGAAACAGAGCATTGCAAATGGTTTAAAAAATGCATATATAAACATAAACTAAACAAAGAGATAAACAAACAAATAATGTTGTATGAAGCAAAAAAGTTAACATAATTATGGAAAATAGCTCCCTTTATTAACTGTTGGTGGTAGAGGATGAATAAAAATAGTAGAATACTAAACACTTGAAGAGAATTATTTGAGCTATGGTGCTAAAAAATCCTCAGCAAGGACTTTTCTTTCCTCACCCTCTTTGCAAGCTTCTCCTCTCTATCCAAGAAGTATCATGGCTCCCTCAATGGTGAAATCCTCTCCACAATAGAGTAATGTATTTCTAAGTGGCAATTCTCCCAACATAATAGTTCTCTACTTCTTCTACTTTAACGATGAAATTAAGGATTTATTTGATATAAATTTGGCCTACATAACATTGTCTTCCCTTTAGTTCTCCCATGGCTTGTTTATATAGAATTTTTTGAATCCCTGTTCTCTCTCTTGGTTCATGAATGAAATTGACTTATGAGTAGGACAAGAGGATTTATTTTAGGGTTGCATATCTTTAGGGAGACTCGAATTCGACTTTCCTTGACTAGAAACCTATCAGGGAATCATCTTCCAAGTGTGGGGAGTGGTCACAAATTTGTTGAGTCGGTAATTTCTTCGGCCGTGCATCTTTCAAAGGAAGTTTCACGTGTCACGCGACTATTGAAGGGAATGTTTCATAATCATTAGTTTTTAGTTCAATATACATTAGACCTTAGGAGAAATTATTTTTTTTTTTACTTCATAATGTCTTTAACTAGAAAATCTTCACTTGTGCAATTTTTTGGAAAACTTTGGTCATCTTTTGGATTGTACAAATATATGTATGATTTTTTGGTGTTAACAAGCAATACTAAAAATAGTAACCCTACTAGTTGATCTAGTTCGTGCTCAAAAGAAACTTACTAAAAGTAGGAAGTATTGGAAAAATGTCCCAAAAACCATCCAAAAAACGGCATCCTAGTCATAATCTCGATGACATCTCAACTGACCATCAAACAATGCCAAACTATTGGATTAATTTCCTACAAGGTTCCCTAGCCATAACCTAATAACACATATTTCATTAAAATTGGAAATATTTTATTATGAAGACATCACTAGAATTGAGTTTTTTTGTTATTTTGAAATTCTAGATCCATTGTTTAATTCTAAATTTAATGAAATGTGTGTTTAATAGCCTATGGAAACTAACTGATATGCTAGAGGTCCACCAACTCGATTGGTTAGGAAGGGGATGTTATAGTTCAGTCTTCCAAAAATTGTTTTTTATCAAACAATCTTAGCTTTGAATACTACAATATTTGTTTGTTTTCCCATGTGGCATCATGTGACTATCAAGTTTTCCCATTTGAGCATAAAATATTTCATGACCCTCTTACAATATGTCCTCTCTCTAGTATTAATGATGCCCTCTAGAATCAATATTAACTTCCCCTCTAATGGTGGAATCTCAGATAAGGGAACCATGTTATGACCAAGTTCCTCTTGATGCTAGATAAATGAAATACATTATGAATTGTGTTTCTAGCTAGTAGCTCAAGTTCATCAGTAATCTCTCTAAGCCTCTGACATACATATAATGGTCTGTAACACCTAGGCTTGATTTTCTCTACTCCACTCTTCTTGAGAGTGAACTGTCTATATGGATACAATCTCAAATAAACCATGTCTCCAACCTCTAAATTGTGCTCTATATGATGTTGATCAACATACAACTTATGTTGACTATGCGTCTTTTGCAAATTTTCCTTTAGTGACTTCATGATGTTTGGACTTGTTGGGTGTGGAGCCTGATTATCTTCTATAGTACCGACACATTGGACCCCAGTTCAAAATGGGGCGGCAACGCCGCCCGTAAAATAATCACTGTCGTGGGGGGTCCAAGGGGGGGCGGTAGCGACTTTTGGGAGCCCCCCCCCTGGCGGGGGGTTTCGGGGGCAGCGCCCCCGAAGCTAAGAACAGCTGTAAAATTTCCTTGTAAAAGTATAGTAATTTCTAGTCAATCTGGGCCGTTCATTAGGCAGATGATCTGACGGTAGAACTTATGTTTAGTTTAGGGTTTTTTGCCCTAGAAGGCAACCCCTCTCTTTATATGAGGGTATTGTATTTGAGGCTGTGAGATATATGTGTATTCGGTGAGCGAGAAACAGAGAGGTGAGACTGTGAGAGAAAACAGAGGATATTACAGCGGTTTTGTTGTAGGTTGTGTCTCTTCATTTTGCTGGATAATAGAAAGGAAGGACTGGCTGTTCGGGGTGGACGTAGCCCAAACTAGGTGAACCACGTATATCTGTGTCTCTCTTGTTTTGTGCATTTTCTGTGTTTATATTTCTGCAATATTTTATGTGTTCCATTGCTTCGTAATATATAATTTTCTAACGGGACTCTCTTGTAGTAAGTCAATTGCCTTAGGCACTCTACTATACCCAAATACTAGATCCAATAAGTTGGGAGCCTCATAACCATATCAAGCCATGAATGATGACATTCTAATAGAGATGTCATACATAGTATTATATACATACTCAACAAGTTGTACACATTTTATCCAAGCTCTTTGCTGGTCATAAACATAGTTCATGAGATACCCCTCCACCTACTTGTTCACTATGCCTGTTTGACCATATGTATGTGGGTGGTAGATAGTGATAAGAATGAGCTTAGTCCCACTAAATTTGAACATCTCTTGCCAAAAAATACTTAGGAACGTGGTGTACCTATTATCACTCCTTCGGATCTCCAAGGCTGAGGAAGAGTCCAACTGAGGTAACCACAAACCAACCTTTTGACTTTATATCTAGCCCTACCAAACCAAAGAGGGTTCTCTCTATAAAAACACAGCCAAGAGGGTTTTATGGATTAGGGTTTTAGGCTAGGTATAAAGTGAAGAGGGTTGTTTTGATTTGATTTGATTGCATTACTGGATGAGGATTAGGTCAAACATGCTAGGTTAGGGAAAATAAGATATGATTGCATATATTCAAAGGGGCAGGGTAGGCATAAAACCTAACACTTTAAAGGTATATGTGTGGAATGTACTATATTGGTGAGGAGCTAGGAAGAGCATGAAACACATGAATCCTTCCTAAACTGAAGAAATGATTATAGACTATGAAATTTTCCCCAAAACAGAGCTTGGAGACTCATGAATTATGTTCATGAACTTGAAAAATATCACAAAATAGACATGAAATTATTGCCGGAATAAACCACACATTCAAACATATGATACAATATAAGAAAAAATGCTAAATTTTCATACCACAAGTATCCCAAGGAAATAGTTACAATTCATCTATTAAAACTGGCCAAATTTTGATACAATAATGTCTCTCATCAATACTACAACATCCAACTAAGTCCAACCTCTAAAAAAAGTGAAGAAAGGGAATATATAGACATCAAAACAACCTCCTTTCATCCTCAGGGGTCGAATCCCTGAGTTAAGGAAGAGATCCACAAAAATCTGAACTGATACCTAGAGTGTAGGGAGCTCTAAGTGGCTCCTCCCTAATTACATTGAAACTAATTCATTTGACATTATGATAGCTCTTACTTGATGAATCTACCCCTAGGTAACGTATACACATCATTATTACATTTACCATCCTCAATTATATAGGTGAAAACATCACTTTATGAAATATAAGTCAAAATTATAGTGAAAATTTAAAAATATTAGCAAATGGTCAAGTGCACCCTCCAGTGTCAAGTGAACCCTCCCTGTTGCAAGATAATTTTTACTGAGTTGTAGGTGTCCAAATTAGGCTCAATATGGGCTATTGGAAATCCCTTCAAGTTTACTTTCTGAATATGCCTCTAGTTTGCAAAATTAAGGTGATTTGACCCCTCTAAACTTCATTCTCCCAAGGCTGCTCTGTGTGTAGTGCCTAGGCCAAAATTGGGGCAGAAACATGATTTTCACTTGTTTGTTTCCCTTTTCACCTACTAGTTTTGAAAATTAAGGTTGTCAAAGTGGTTTTTGTAGATTTATTTGTCATTTTCCATCCACTGGTGGTCTCCATTTTCTCAAAAATTGCCCAACCATGTTTTTCATATAACATTATCCAAGAACACACTAAAAAAGACAAAAATTGCAAAAGTGAGCCAAAATGATTCAAAATTGGTGAAGTGGTTGATGATGGTGTGGCTAGGCTTGGAGTGAAGCCTTTTCAAGTATATCAAGTTTCTTTTTCTTTTCTTGGTGAATTAGGGCTTCAATCTTTGCATTTGTTGCCTTGAGCTTTGCCCTTGCATTTCTTTCTCTTTTGGCATAGTGTTTGGCCATTCTCCTTTGAATGTTGTTGTCTTTTTTAGATTTCTTCAACAAATTCTCCAAGTGATCGTTGATGGCTTGAAGCCAACCTTCCTTGTCTTCTTTTTTCATATCCAAGAATTGATCATCAAGCATAGCTTCATCAACTATCTCCCTTTGTCTTTGCCTTTCAAGATCCAAGGCTCCTTTTAAAACTCTAATTCTAGGCCTACCTCTTGGTGCTTGTTCATCTTCATCTTCAAGAAAACCATGCTTTTCAAGTGTCTCTTCTAACAAAACCTTGGCTTTTTATGCCTCCCTTTGAGCTGTGATGTATTTTACCTCATCAATGAATTGTTTGGTCTTCCTACTCAAGGAAGTTTGTGACAAATTTGGCCCCATCAAGATTAGTTTGGAGTTATCTAACCTTGGCATCCTTTCCATTGATGACTATACTGATGTTCTCATGATCATCATGCTCACTTAGGTCAACAAGCTCAAAATCTAGTTTAATATCATGGAGGTCCTCATCATGTCTGATTTCTACCATGGTGTCTTAATGTCAAAACCCTAGGGAGGTATGATGTTCATGGAATGTGATTTTTAGGAATAAGGAATGGGAAAGGGAAATTGAGGGAGATGGTGCCAGGGATTTATGAAATGGTGGAGGGGATAGGGAGTAGTAATATGATGGAATTCACGATGGGGAAATTATTGAAAATTTGGGGGTTGGGAGGCTAGGTAGTTGTAACACCTAAGGCTTAGCGTATTTAGATAAAGGGTTTAGGGAAATGGAATTGTAATGAGGGAAGCATACAAAAGTGTAGGGGAATGCAATTTGGCAATTAAGAGTGAAAATGGTGATTTGAGGGAGATACTAGGGTTTGAAATTAGTAAAACACCAAATATTTAATGAAACTTTCAAAATACCATAAGGAATGAGTGTAGGAGGAAGAAAAATGATAAATTTAACTGTCACTCACTTACTTGAGGTTGAAGACAACATTTCTCAAGCTTCAAAGGAAATTTAGCAAAGTCAGGAAGCGTTTCTGGCTTTTCTGGGAAAGTGAGCAAAGCTAAAAGCAAGTGTGCCCTCTCTTTGGTAGGTGCATAGTGCCAGAAGAAAGTGTGCCCTCTCTTTGGCAAGTGTGCAGTGCCAGAAGCAAGTGCACCCTCCTTTTGGAAAACATGCAACTTTGAATTCCTTTCAACTTTTGAGTGCCTTCCCAAATTCCAAATTGATCTTATGATAGTTCGCTAGAAAGATATTTCTCTTAGACACATAATGGACCTATCAAGCACTACAAATGACGAAGTATATCCCCTAAAAAAATCAAGTCGCCCAAGACTCGTCAAAAAGTACAGAATGAGGGTGAAAAAATTAAGTGTGCTCTTGCAG
>Ga0181464_1000943_pt3 | contig 10554 bp, 7 predicted proteins | sample InSIn2gowninarea_FD_119074 | JGI IMG/M metagenome (GOLD analysis project Ga0181464, IMG submission 119074) | Clean room microbial communities from NASA Spacecraft Assembly Facility at Jet Propulsion Laboratory, Pasadena, California, USA -... ...
TCTATTTTATTTGACAAAGTCAAATGTTTGCATGACATAACATGACAAGACAACACCTCTTCCATATTGGTCTAAATCAGCTCACTATGCAATAATTAATTCAAACTATATCCTTTAAATAGAGACTTTATAAACAACTTATTATTGAATAAAGTAAAATATCCTATAAAATATTTAGTAAATGACTATTGAATATTTTTTTTTACATTTTTTAAATGAAAAATTGAGTTAAAGTGAAATTATTTTTACAATCTTAAAAAATAATTAGAAAATTTTGAATGATTATATACTTTTTAAACAGAAACTATACAAACTTTTAATACAAAATTTCTCATAAATATCTAATAAATGTGATTAATTCATTCAAAACCCAAATATGGTAAGTGTGTTATTCAAGTTTTACTTTATGGTGGGGATAGTGATCGTGTAAATCCATTACATAGTAACTTATGTCTTGACTTTGTCGTTTATGAGTTTGAATGAGTTAACTTTCCTAAGAATGGACCAAATGAATTGATTGAAGAATAAAACATCTATTCTCCAAAAACTACTTATGGATGAATTATAATGTTGTAGATTTTTCTGTAGATTCAACATCTCATGCGATATACAAAAAAACAAGACAAGAATCTACTCTACTCTTCTCAGCAGAAACAAAAAATTATCGATGAAAACAATAATCAGAAAGAGGAAGAATATCAATCGCACATAACACAATATTTCTCTGGGGAAAGAATCTGCTCAAAACCCAAACTATCTATATTGCGTTAACTAGAAGATCTGAGAAGAAAATAAAATGCTTGTTCACACTAGAACAATTCCTGCACAAGTATGATCTAACTCTCTGCCTCATAATAAAGTCTGGGATGAATATAATATGCTCTGCTCAACCTTGAGCTCAACCTACACAAGTATTTCATGCACCATCTGTACAACTCGAAAAATTATACAACTGATAGTACACTGTCCTTGAACTCTAATCTTAATTGGATCTTCATCTAAACTAACATTGATGAATTATTTGTGAGTGAATCTTCAGTTAACTAGTGTGGGACTAGTTTATGCACTGGTGCACTAATCCACTAGTAGACCTCTATTAGTTCCTCCAATAGTTAGAACTAATTTAACTGATTATAATTTAGTTTGGCTAAGTTATCTAATTACAAATCCAAAGAACTCAACCTGAGCCCCTAAAATTTAAGGATCACTCTACATGACTCTAGATAGACTTCCAACTCGAATTTCCTAGGTCAATTATGTCAATTGAACATAATTAACTACTACAAGTTTCTATGACAATATAATTTCTATTTTCTTCACAATTTAATTCAAGGACAAATTAAATTGGAAATTATAGATGTTATTTTTAACATTTCTTCTTGTTATTTTCAACACTCCCTCTCAACAAGAAAAGAACTCAACTCTATCCTGATCCAGTATCTTTGTAATGTTTTGTATGCACCACTTATCTCTATTATTGTTGTTGCTACAACTTTTGAAACTGAAAAAGAATCCAAACTGAATCAATATGATGCATCTATCACCAGAGTCTCTAATTTCTACTAGCCCTTGTACTATCCACTGGAAACTCTGTGCTTCTGCTGCCTCTGCACTACTACCAACTTTTCTCTGTTCTCCCTAATATCTGATTGTTGCTAATCTTTGCCTCTGTCACTCTGACATCTGACTGTATCAACTACCACTGATCCATCTTGCTACTATGTACTGTGGGATCTCGTAGCAAGGTAATGATCCATGAGAAAACATGTCTCAATGGACCCTGCCCAAATTTCTCCACTCTTGGGACTATTACTTCACATCACCACACCTCTCACCAGAGGTATAGCTCCATGTGCTCCATGTGCCCACTTGTCTTGAAAATTCCCCCTCCTAGAGGTCTTTACTTGAGTAGATGCCTCCAACTCGGTCTCCTCTCTCCTTATCCAACTGTGGTTGCTCCATAACTTTTTGAGGTTGCCTCTTCTAGGCTTGAGTGGATCTCTCCACTCAGTCTTCTCTCTGCTTCTCTAATTGTGGCTACTCCACAATTTTCTAACACTGTTTCTCGGGTTTCATGTTGAGAGGTAATTCATGCTCCCTCTCAACCACCAAGTCTCTAACCTTTACTTTGTTGCTCAAGGTTTTGAATGCATCTTCGACCTTGAGAGCATACAAGTTCTTGACTCACACACCGATTTGTTTCACTTGTCCCATGGCAATGTGTCTAAGGAAAACCATTCCTTTACTAAATATCACATCATAGCCACAGTAATCCAATACCATGACAGCAACAAGATTCTTCTTTAGCCCTAAAACATACATCACATCTATGATTCTAAGAGGGGAGATAGACTCCCTCTGAAAGGTAACTGTACTGATCCTGGTACTGCTATATCTCTCATCATCTTCAAACTCTATGTTCTCCTTAAGGTATTTCTCCTCAAAGTCACTGAGGAGATCTCTATTCCCTGTCACATGGAACAAGGCACTACTATCAAGATACCACACGCTTCCCATTACAGTGTTGGCCATGCATGCAATGACAATGTAATAAAGTTTGATTTGTGAAGCTAGAGGTTCACATGCTGCAGGTAGTATAGGCTCCTTCTTGCTTGCTTTCTTCTATGGGAAATTAGTGGCATAGTGCCCATGCTTGTGATAGTAAAAAACTTGACTTCCACAAAATACTTCTTCTTGTCACCCTCCTAGCCTTGGGATTTCTTTCCCTTGGCTTTCTTTCCTTTTCTCACTAATGCAAAGTCCTTCCACTTCTTTACAAGAGGTCCCATCTCTAGTTTTTTGTCGAAAATCTTCTTGTACCAAATCTAATCATAGGTGTTCCCAATCTGGTAGCTTCTCCCTCCCATTGACAGAGTCTTGATAACTATGCTAACTCTTGGGAATTCCTAGAAGAGTTAGGATCACCATGTCTTCTTCGGCAATAGTAATCCTGACACTTTCAAGCTCATCCCTGTGAAAAATTAAAAATAGAAATCCTACTGCGGTGATTAATATTATTTATTCTACTTATTAACTCATAAATAAGTTATATATTGTATTCTTATGGAAAATATCGAAATATATTCTACTGTAACCTTCGCAATTAAAAAATTTCAAAAAAGTAAATACAATCATAATGACACAATTGTTTTTGGACAATTATCCCTATAAAACCCAATGCATGAAAATCGGTGTAGCAGATGAGGGTTTTATTATTCTTTTGCAAAAATATTCATGTAAAAATTACACCCAGTAGCATAGAACAAGGCTTTCTGAGAAAAATATACAAACGTTCCTCAATAAGTATCTGACTTGAGAGAATTTCCTCCACCCTTTGCATCTCTCTGGCTTGCTCAACATCACTTTCTCTAGCCCTTGGACTAGCCTATGTAATGCCTACATCACCTAAGATATCATTGCCTATCCCAGTGTCAATCTGCTCAGCATTGTCCTTCTGCTTCTCTGTGTCTTCGTCCTTCTCTATCTGGATGATGTTGGACCCTCTCTTTCTCTCCTACACCTGTAACTCTCCATCTGAATCGATTTTCTCTTGCCAAAATTTGACCAGTTGAGAAAATTGATTTTACTCAGGCAATTGAGTATCTGACTGGTGTGTTTTCCAAATGACCCTCAAGCCCCTTATTATATCTTCACATTGGATAACCAACAAACCGTATTAACTCATACTCAAAGGCTCACATCGATTTTACTTGATCTCTATCTTTATCTAGAAGATTCACCCATGATTCTGTTAACACCCAGGTTGTTCCCTTTGACTCCCAAGGGAATACGGCCGGGGTAACTACTAACCAACTTTTGGGCTACAGGTTCTAGCCTACCTGCAGCCAGAGAGGGCTCTCTCTTTCTGATTTAACTTTGTTTTTATAATATTTTAGGCTAGTTATGATGTTTGAGGGTTTGTTTTGAATTTTGGTTGAATGATGCCTCCCAGTAGCTGAGATGAAAACTTCAGGGGGTTTCAGTCCATTGGGCAATGGAGTCTGTGGTTATGGGTTGTTTGGGATATTGAGTACGATTGCTAAAACTGTAGGGCCTTATGGATATATCATGAAACAAACATATAATTGTGAAAATGAAATATGTCTAGCCAGTGAAAGGCAAATAAGAGTTTTTCACTAAGCTGTGGAAGTGAGAAAGAGATATACCACTCAGGAGCAGATTCGAATTCCTGGGTAATATTCACTGTGAAGTTTTAGTCTGAAGGTGAAGCAATTAAGAATTACACTTTCATAACTAATACTAGAGGAAAACATTCATAACAGCATAGATTGAGTTCAGGGTATTCAATGAACAAATCCTGAAACTATTCTTTTTCTGTGCTATTAAACTGCGATACATAGAGCATGAATGAATTACGAAAGTATGAAATACATAACAAGAGAGGCCAAGAAACTTATTGTGCCATGAAATATGTAGGAATCCTGCAGCAGTAAGCAATCACACCACAAATGCATCAAAACAACTCAGAACTTTGGAAATTCCATCCGCTCCATGTATTTAAAATCTGAAATTTACAACATAAGTTCTCTGGAAGAGGAAATCAACAACCCCGATACACTCTAAAGGGGAGGTATATATACAAAGTTTTGATCAGAAAATATCTTGTTGGTGAATTAATGGCTCATTAATATTGCGCCAACTCCTGGAGGGTTGTAGCTAAGAAAGTAAATGCTATAATAACTGCTCAGTACATTGGCTATCAAAAACTGTCAGAGAATGTTGACTTTGTGACTGATGGAGTCGGCTGAAGCTGCACTGCCCAAAATCTGTGTGTTTTTCCATGTTTCGGCTTGCTGTCGCTATCTTTATGCTGAGTCACCCTTTTCGGTTGCCTTGTACGCTATCTAGATTGTGCTTTTTGACTTTGGCTGAGCTGAAGCTGACTAGGACTGACCAGCTGAGATCACTGAGGCAAAATTTGCAGCATTGCCTGCCACCAATCCTCTTGAGGCATTTGGTGTCTTCTTATTTTTACCAAGGTTTCATCTGCCTCTGTATACCTATAAAAATTTGGTGGGACCTCAAATAGGTGGTTGATCTCATGCTCAATAAAAAATAGATTTTCAAGCTTGTCATAGAGGCCCTACCCTGTTGGAGGCCCTGCTTCTTCAGAGATAGTGGAGGATGCAGTGATCTGATTTTCTATGAAAGTTGTCATCCTAGTAGCATATTGCTCACGGGTGAGCAGTCTTCCTGAGCTGGTTAATAGGCTGGGCAATCCCCTTTGTTGCAGTGCTCCCATTTTTAGCTTGTATTCATCCACCTCAGCCTGCATTTCATGACATTTTCTCTCCACCGTTTGTACAAAATTTCTGAGGGTCAGCACCTTTTTTGCTGTAAGGACAACATCTGTTCTGTTGATGATGTTCACGGCTGCTAGTTCCTCCTTGGTCTGGTTATTGAGAAAATTAATCATCCTGTTGGCTTGCTCAGGCCTGTTGCCTAGTGCTGTTCTAGCTTTCTGCGTCTCAAAGTGTGCCTGGCCAATTAATTCCATTTGTTCATGCACTATTTTGATTGACTTCCATTGTCTGGTAAGGGAGAGGTCAATCCGGGACCACAAAATTCTCTTTATTTCTGCCAGAGCATTTTCAAGTTTGAGCTCCTTTTCCAAGGCCTTTATTTTGTCTTTGAGGGCCTTAATCTCCCTAGACTGCTCTGCTACAGTCATCTTTGATTTGTCATATTTTGCCTCTAGTTCTGCCAATTTTTCCTTGGCCTGTTTGATTTCAGTAGCTTGGAGCTCCAACTCTTTGATAGCCTTTGTCAAATCTTCCATGTTCAAGCTGGACTCAGGAGCTGTTGTTGTTGCTGCTGCTTCTGTTGTTGCTGTAGTTGTTACAGGGGCTACTGCTGCCTCTGTAGTTGTGGCAGTGGTTGAGGTAGTTGGAGGAGCTTGGGATGTGGATTCTCCCTGTTTGTCTTGCAGGGCCCCTTCTAGCTCCTTTTCTAGATCAATGACTTTTTGGTTCAGCTGCATCATTAGATCAATCAGATCTTCATACTCTTTTTCCTTCTGCAATTCTGCTGTTTGTGGATGTTCAGTGGGAGGCAATTTCAGCCTTTTCCTTAATGCATTTATATCATCATCCTTCTTTTTCATGAGGGTTCTCACAGCCTTTGGATCCTTAGGATCATGTCCTAAATCCACAATGAGGTCCTCCAGAGTTTTAATTCTGTTATCCTTGGCAGTGGAGGACATTCTCTCAAAATCTAGCTGGGTATTAGTATTCTTCAGTGATTCTTTCAATTCATGGGCCATTGTGGCCCTGTCTACCAATGTAGCATAGACCATTTCCCCCGTCTTCTTATGCAGCTCTATCTGGTCCATGGGGTGAATGTCTTTTGCCATGACCTCCAGCCTTGTCTTCACAAAATCTGCAGTTGATTGAGGGTCTGGCACCTTGGGTTTGAAGTGACTGAGGATCATCTTTTCCTCCTGTATGTCATATACTGACATTAACCTTTCTTGCTCGGTGGGTGTTGCCTTAAGAAATTGCTTGTATACCTCCACCCTTAATAGTTAATTCTGTGCTTTTATTTCCTTGAAGGTAGCCTTTGTGCTGGCAGGTTTCTTGGTCTGCTGAGTGGATGAGGACACCTCCAAGCCAAGCTGTAATCCTTGCTCTTGTTGGAAAGAGCTTGTACCTGTTTGCTGACTGTCTCCCCCTTCTTTCCTTGGACTGTCAAGGACCTCTTCACTTATTTCTTCTATGACTGGGGAGTCAACCTTTTGCCTCTTGGCCTCAGGTTGCTGGGAGGATCCACTAACAGGAGTGGACTCTTCTCTGTCTCTTTTCTTGCCCCTCTCTTCATGTGCAAGAGTCTGCAATATGGGTGCTGCTGGTGGTTCAGTTTGTGGTGGAGGGGTCTGCTCTTGTTGCTGCTCCATTGAGGAAGTAGGCTGTTCTTTTACTGTTTCTTCTTCTGCACCCATTATCCCTTTACCCTTATCTGTGCCTGATGCTGCTGTAGATGGTGCCTGGGTGGCTGGTGCTATTGTTGTAGCTGAAGTCCCTTCTCCCACTGGATGTGGTTGCTTGAAGATTACCTGCTGCACAGAATCTAAGTCAAGAGTTTTTTCTAAATCCTTGACATTTCTTTGCATTATTTCTTCTTGTGTTAGTTCCTCAACTAATGTATCTTGTGACCATTCTTGCTGATTGGCATACTGCTCAATTTGTGGAATTTTACAGTGCTGATAGCCTAGCAGTCTGTACTTGACTCTTCTAGCACAGATGAAGCCTTCAGGGTCATAAGGGACCCACCAGAAGCTCCTTGATAGTTTGTATTTGTCTCTGAGGATTTGATCAGCCTCTTGCCATCCCTCTTTTTTGTTCATAATAAAGGGGCCCAGGTGGTCTTTAAACTTGAGGTGGGCTTTCTTCTTGGCACTATGAAAATGGGTGAGGTCAGAGTTAATCAGCTGCCTATAGTACTCCAATGCAAACAGTCTCATTGGTACATATCTGGGGAGCCTATATGGACAGAGCTCACAGCCATAAATTCTGATGACCAAATGATTTTCATATAGGTACCAATCACCTATCTTATAATTTTTGGACAGCTGCAGAGTTTTCTGGATATCAAAAGAAAGTCTGGGAGGAGGAGACCTCATTAATAGACAAGAGACTGTGTAGACAAATTGGTCAATGAATTCACAGTATGAATATGGTGAATCTTGGACTTGGTGGAAGATTGATGACTAGAATATGACATACCTCCTTTCCCCCCTAGAATCCAGTTTCTTGATAGGGCACTGAAAGGCATCAGTCTGATAATACAGGAACATATGGTAGATGTATGATGAATACTTGAAAATACCCTCCCTATCTAGTTTGTAGAGTTGTTCATGTATTTTGTTGGCTATGAATTTAGCAAAATTGTATTTGTAGGCAGGAGGTTGGCCTGGGCTGTAAACAGCCAATAATACCAGCACTGTCTCATCAACATGCTCACTGGTTTTATAGCCCAGCACATAAGAAATCATATCAATCAGAAGCTGGCCAACATCAGTAAAATGGACTTGCAAGAAAGGAGGTGGCCCTGTGGGTTGGCAATCAGCTCTCATGAATGTCTTGGCAATCTTCTGGATGTCAGCAGTGGAAAGCTTGGCACCTGTGTCCAACAGATAATTCATGGAGAAAGGAAACAGCAGCTCAGTTTGTTTGAAGTTGAGCATCTAGTTGATGGACTCAGCATTAATGTGGAAGAGGATGCTCCCAGATGGAGACTTGACAGCTCTGTGATTTACATCGTAATTCTCAGCACATAGACGGATGATCTCTGGAAAAATATTGACAGATGGGAGAAAATAATGAGGCAGATTGGATTCCCATATCCCAAAGGTGTCAGTGTTGTTCAAGTAGTTATCCCTCAACTCCCGAAAGGTCTTCAAATGATTTCTGCAACCCACAAGGTCCTGGATGAGGTAGTCTTTGTCAGCAAGAGGCAGGGCCTCAAGTTCTTTGTTGGGTGGATTCATGGGGGCAATACTGAGAGCTATGGGTGCAGGTGCAACCATTGTATAGTCCTCAAGTGTTATCTTTGAATTGTAGTTTTTGAATGCAACAATGTAAATGTAATAGCTTGCAAATCTTTTCAGAAGGCAGGTGGCAGACAGATATACCTTCAATGAGGAATAAGTAAATTGAACAGACTTGCCTCTGTTCTGCCCTGGAAATTTTGAATGAAATATGGACAGTGTGGGTGATTTGCAAAGGTGAACAAGACTAATTGCTGGTGAAACAGAGTTTTTTAATTGCCTGCTCGGCAAAAGGGAACAATGCCGGGCAGTCGGAAGACAAAAACGCGTTTTGGGGCCGAAAATGGTTTTAACAATGAGTTTTAGTGCAAGAGGGCAATGTAGCTTGTTTTGGTCCAGGAGTAACTGAGAGAGAACCTTTAATTTTGGAATCAGCAGGTGTTTAATGGGCAATATTGCAGAGAAATAGCATAAACATGGGTAAAACAGGTGAATTCCGGCAAATACCTGGATAAACGATGCCGAGAGCCGCCGGGTTGGACAATGGGTGAAGAACACAACCGGCTTGGCAAATGGTGGCATCCCAATCCTTCGAATTCGCAAGGTAGAGGCAAATTTTAAAAATAACCAGCAAACGGCTCTCTCGGTTGTCCAATAAAAATAACACAAAATGGACCAATAGCACGTTTTATGGATAAATTTGGCAAAAATAGGTTATTGGCGCGTTTTCGCCGATGACGTCAGCATGACGTCATGGCGGGCCCGGGGTACGGACGATGACGTGGACGCCGAGTCATATGCCAGGGTGGCGGGACACGGTGGCAAGATGTGGGGGCCGCAAGATGATGTGGAGGGCCACGGGGCGCGGTAGCGGGGATGATGGTCTTGACATCACCGTGACGGAAGCATGATGTGACAGGGAGGCAGTATGAGGGACGGTGGTTTAGGGTTTCCCCGCACCGCCTTTGGGGAAGGGCGGTATCAGGGAGGGGAGCTCCGAACACCTCCGCCGGCTGCCACGCGTCCCGTGTACGGGGGCCAAAACCGCCCGCTCCCCAGGCGTTAAATAACTGCAGGTCGGCAGCCGAAAAGGCCCGCCCACCATTGGATCAGGGGAGGCAGCAGATCAACGGCTGGCGGCGGCTAACTGGTAAGGCGCAACTACGGAGCAGGCCCCATATCCCGGGCATTAAATGACGGCAAGTCTGTGGCCGAAATAGCCCGCCCACCGTTGGATCTGGCGGAGCGGGAGATCGACGGCTAGCGGGGGAGAAACAAGTGGCGCGCAACTTTGGGGGGACCCACCGGCCAAATAAAATATTCAATTTAATAATTGCGGGCCAGAACCTTAGGTAAGGGGGTTTTAAACGGTTTTTAGAAAGAAAGGGTTAATGCGTCAGGGTTTAAACAAAACATTTAAACCTTTAACATTGGTTCAGAGGGCGGGGTATTTTTGCAAAGGTTTAGGTGGGTGAGGGTTTAGTGTAGGTTATTACCCCAAACAGAGGTTAGAGTAATCCCAAAGCCAGGGTTGACTATAGTCCCTGGTGGACTAATGTCTCCCATAGTAGTGCTACTTAGCTATAATGCTAAAGGGGGGATACATTTTGTGGGGTTTTATACACCATAGTGTTATAGTAGTAGGGAAGGGGGAACATGGGGAGTTAAGTATAGATAGAGTTAGTAGTTAGTTTTGAAGGGGAATGTGAATGGGAAGTGATAGATACTAAGTTTTCAGGAAACAAACTTAGTTAGAAAGTAGATCAAAACGAAAAGAATTTTACACAGGAAATGTGGCTCTTTATGCAATAATGGATCCCTAATATATCTCATGAGCACAGGTGGTAATGGGATGTTAGCAAGGAATGAGATTGGGGATGATTGGGAAGTTAGACATGCTTCATATTGCTGGTACAAGACTGCTGAAATAGGAAGATCTGCACAGACACCATGTTTTCCTTTGCTTAGGCCAGTGAAATGTCATAAATCATGCTTCTGCAACCCCATCTACCTACCCATTCTATTGCCTAGCATTTTTTGTTACTTCA
>Ga0181464_1001884_pt1 | contig 10542 bp, 17 predicted proteins | sample InSIn2gowninarea_FD_119074 | JGI IMG/M metagenome (GOLD analysis project Ga0181464, IMG submission 119074) | Clean room microbial communities from NASA Spacecraft Assembly Facility at Jet Propulsion Laboratory, Pasadena, California, USA -... ...
CTCCAGATGGATGTGAGCGATGTTGAACAGCTCATCACCTCGAGGTGGTTCAGCGAATACCGGAGCGGCGGCATGTTCGGGCGATAGGCCTCTCCGGGCCAGAGACGATAAGGGTGTAACACCTGTGACGCGGCTCACCGGAGTGCCATTTCTGGATGCTGTGCGCTCGAGCAGAGGCTCCGCGAGACGGATGAGGGGGCTTTGGCGCAGATTCACCCCAATAACGATGCCTTCGACGTTCTGAACCACCGAGCAGTCTTCGATGTTGGACATCATGCCTCGTGGCATAGCTTGGTACGCAAGCGAGGCATCGCCGAAGCATCAGGTCCCCACAAGCCCCCAGAATCCCAATCAAGCCATCTGATCGACGACCAGCGTGACAGCGCGCAGCAGTATCAACTCGCCAGACCGCCGTAGCGGAGGCATGTTAAGAGCGTGCATAGACTACAGCGCTCAAGACCAAGCTATGCTTGAGAAAGCCAAGGAGCTCAAACGTCGTGCCAGCGCGTTGGCAGTAGCGAGTCGGCGGCTGGGCGCAGTGGCTGGTATCGGACAAGGAAAGTATGTTTGTGAAGAGCAGGCAGTGCGCAGGTACAAGACAAGGCATCAGCTTCATTCTCCTGCCGGCTCCACGGTCAATGGCACCGGAATCTCAGTGAAGAGGACCGGGTTTGGGAAGTGAGCTCTCGGAGAGTGCCATGGCAGCGTGTCCGGAGAAGGTGTATGATGAGGTGTGAAGGAGGGTGGCGTCGAAGGGCTTGTCACGGAGACTACCGGAGTAGTACTGGCGCGAAGGCACACCATTGAAGCAGATGAGGAAGAGGGGCAAGTGAGGGGAAGGAGGGACGACGAGCTATTGGCGGAGAACACCAAAGCAGTACTGCCGCAAAGGCGCACCATAGAGGCAGATGAGGAGAGGGTGAGGGTTGCGACAACGGGCTTTCTGCGGAGACTGCCAAGCAGTGCTACCGTCAGGGCTCACCATTGAAGCCGGAAAGGGTGGTGCGAGGGGGATAGGAGAGCGCCAGCGGGCTCACTTCGCGAAGACTGCGATGGCAGTGCTGCCGGAGTTGAACTCACCACCGAGGCTGGGAAGGAGTTGTGCAGGGTGCAGGTGGGAGGATAGGGAGGTGGAGATGCACGACCTTACGCAGCCTGCCTGAGCATGACTGCGAGAGGAGGTGCGCCAACGGCACCGTGTAGGAAGAGGAGGAATATGAGTATATACTTGCCGGCGAAGCCGACGTAGTCCGGATCCAGTGAGTTGTGGTTCAACGAAGTCGTCGGCTGCGGGTATACTGTCCATTTCTTACACAGCGGCGGACGCTCACCGAGGCCGGCATCATCGAGGGTGGCCACGCCTCCGGGCGGCCAGCAGTCCGGGCTGGGAAATTCGAAGGCCGATTTCTTCGACGCGGTACAGTTGTTGGGGTTGGGTAAGGGGTATGATCAAGGCCGCTAAGTGCAGTTGAGGACTCGACTCCGGGCATGGTAGCAAACCGTTGAGGTTCGCTCCAGTATACGACAAATTCCGTGTCCAGGAGCTGGAGAAGCAGGGCACAAGATCGTCCAGTCGTAGCCCTATTCTCCGTCAAGTCAACAGTAACGGCCCGGACTTACAGGGCTGCCGGAGCAACACGTCATGCCGGACTTCACAGCGACGCTGGAGGAAGGGAACGGAAATGAAAAGGGGAAGGGGTGGTCAATGGCGAAGCCACACAACGGCGAGCCAACATCTGACGGGGCTGGCAAGCAGCTCCCCGCCGCGAGCTCCTTCTCAGCACATCGTCAACACCGACCACGAGAGACTGCCAAGGCCGTTCTCCCGCCAAGGGACGAAGACAGGCATGAGGTAACTGGTCTTACTCGGGTAGCGAGGAAGTCACCCTTCACCGATGCCAGTGACGTGTCTCAACCATAACCAACAGGGCTGGAGTGATGCTCGGGAGAATCAGCAGCAGTGTCTGTCGTTATAGGGAGGAGTACGGTGGATTCCGTCAATTTCAGTCTCCGAATACCCATGGAGTTTGCTCGACCATGACCAGCAGTGCTGAAGTGATGCTCAAGGAGAATCAGCAGCAGCACATGCCGGAGATGGGAGTACAGCATCACCCTCAGAGTCCATCAAGCCCTCGGATACCACATTATCATGGACACCCCGAACCATCATCAACGGACCGGAAGAAGTCTACCGCCGCCAACAGCAACCGAGACGTCGAAGAAAGCTGGTCTTACACGGATCGCAAGGCATCACCCTTCTCCGAAGCCAGCAGTATCTGCCGAAGCAGGAGAACGCAAGATCAGACGTGCCGTGCCAGCGCGACGGCAGTAGCGAGTCAGCACGCCTGATAACAAGCGCATAATCGGACCAGGACAGTCATGAAGCCATGCGGACTTGAAGACCAACATCAAGGTGTGCGATGGCAAGTCACAGCACCCAAGACCCACCGAAGTGGAAGGAAGACGCAAGGCCGGATGTGCCGTGCCAGCGCGACGGCAGTAGCGAGTCAGCGCACCCGTGAACAAGCGTGGAGCGGACAAGGACGAGCAAGTATGGAGGCAAAGGTAGCGCCGTACGACGACGAAGCGTCTCCCGATCAGCAAGACAATGGGTGGTGAAGGCTACCTGGCTTTATTGCGCAGGCGCTGGACAGTCAAGTCCGAGTCGAAAGGCATGTGAGCCGTGCACTCGAGGTGGAAGCTTCGGAAGATAGGTCAAGATCATCGCCGGAAGGAGAGACGGTCGGACTTACGGGGTCAAAGTAGACGCACCCAGCCGGTAACTGGAGATGGGAAGGCTATGGCGCTCACTCCTTAGCTCTACTCGCGGATGCGAAGTGACGCTCGGAAGAGTCAGCAGCGACAACGAGTGCGTAGAAGTAGGGCTATCGCCGAAAGGGAGATGATGGGGCTTACGGGGTCATGGAAGACGCACCCAGCCGGCTGTTGAGGATAGGGGAGTGGCGTATGCTTCGCTGCTCTATCTGCGCATGCCGAGGTGACGCTCGGAAGAGTCAACAGCGACACCGAGTGAGCCTGAGTCTGCGCCAAGGGGCCCTTTGCCACAAGCGGCATCGGTCTTACATGCTTTCGCAATGCCGGAGCTCTGGGTATGCAGGGGCGATCAAGGTCCGCTCCCAAGTGTACTCCACTGCCAACAGACTGAAGTGACGCTCCGGAGAGTCAGCAACAGCCAGCGAGCTGGAAGTGAAGGCTTTGGCGAGCCGTGTCGGTAACACGTGCATGCTGGGAACACTGGCAGCCTCAGCCGGGACCGAGCAAGCGGAAGTGACGCCTAGGGGAGCCAGCAGCAGCTTGTTGGTCGAGTGAAGGCCATCTTCAGCAAGTGCGGAGGAGTACGGGAGGTGATGATGAGGAAGGGATCCGACTTGCATGGCACGCTGATGAGGCGTACCAATGCCGGCGATGCGCATGCAGAAGGCACGACTTGCTGTTCAGCCCTTGTGTCTGCCATGGCAGTCAGCATGGTCGAAAGCGAGGGTACAACCTGTTACACCTGCATAGACTTGCGTGCGCCTCCACCAGCGAGCCAAGTGACGGCCAGAGCAGTCAGCAAGGCCCATGATGAATGGTCGCGCTGTGATTGTGATGGAAGGTGATGTGGAGGGTATGCTCCGGTCGTACTGAGGATAAGAAACTCCCATGCCGGTACACCTTCAGCTTGCTCTCGCCTTGAGGACTCGGAGACTGTCATGGACAGTGCAGCCGAGCTGACTCGTAGATGAGGCTGTAAAGGGGGCTGTAAAGGGGGGGTGTGCGTCTTACGCGGAGCATATGCTTCTTCGCTGCCGGGAGGCTATACCTTATATACTATACCGTGGACTTGTGATGTGTGTATGTCGAAGTGCAGAAGAGGCCGACTCTTATATACTTCCTTACTCCACAAGCCGAGAGCTTGGAGTATGTCTTCGAGGTTGTGGCGGCCTGCGGCGGTGTGTTGCTGCTATGTGCTTGTCTTCTCTTTCGAGCATACTGCGTGACATTGCTGCCGAGGTGTCGCGGCCGTACTGTGTTGCGCTTGCCCGGCTAGGAGTGGAGCCAGAGTCGGTGAGGCTGAAGCGTTGAGACTTGGCGCTTTTGGCTTCATCGATGAGCGCTTGCCCAACGTCTGGTCGACGGCAGCAACGACGACGCTGAGTCCATGATGTAATGCCTTCACGTCTTTAAGACCCCGTGGTCTCTATCAAGCATCGGCGTACTGCAATAGCCATCTGGCTCTTGGTCTACCAGACGAAGAGGCGGTGGAGACATTCATGCCTAAGGCAACCACATCACGTGCCGTAGTCTTGCCAGCCTCGCGATGATGGCGGCGGCGACGAGGGTACTGATTCGAAGCAGCGAACTTCTTGCAGATGATGCTCAGAGTCCCGCAGATGAAGCTCGTGCTTGTTGTAGTTGTCTCCGAGCCTCGAGATGGTGGCGCTGCCTGCTTGGCTGGTGCCCGCTTGGCGTGGCCAAGTCGCTCCTGCTTGAAGACGGCGAAGATGAGGTGGCGGAGGCTGCAAGCCAGTGACTACAGAGCATGATATCGACCTCGGGTCTCAAGAGGACTTGTCTTTGAGGTCATTCGCCGGCGCCAAGTGGTTGGTGTAGTGACTGTCAACTACCTGGCTTGACCGCACCCAAAGCCGGCTCTGGCAGACAGCGCGCTGATAGCGATTGGTGATCAAATCGAGTCTTGTCCTGATGCATTTACAAGCCTTTCCGAAGCCTTGTGAGTGCTGAGAACGGTTGTTGATGCAGCCATATGCTTGGTGGTGCGAAAGTTGCTGCGCGCTGCCTCCGCCCGCTCCACGGTCTCGATCTGGTGAAAGTGCGAGGAGGCGGTATCAATCATGTTCCGGCTCTTCAACAGTATCCCTGATGCCTATCCATGCTCTTGAGAAGATATTCAGGTGTGCAAGTGAAGGTTCGAGGTCGTTGGCACCGCCAGTCGCAGCCCGTGCCCGGTCGGCTTCGGGGGTCTTCGCGCCCTCACGCCTGCATACAACAGCCGCAGTGAGCAGCGTGAGACTGTATCGAGGCTTGTGGACATGGAGAATCTAATCTAATGCTCCGCTGGTGTTTTGGGAGTGGTGTGAAGGGATTGTGGTCGCTGCCCGCGCGCCTAAGGGCGAAGCAAGCGGAGGTGGGAGAGGTCGCTTTTTGCCCATCCAAGTCAGCACACATCAACGGCGGCTTCACAATGAGTGAGTGACTTACCAGAGTAGCTCTGAAGCTCGCAAATCATGCACATGTGAGCCCCGTCGTGGTAGGAGGTGTGCGTAGGGTAGTAGGGCGGGAAGTACTTGAGGTGATGTGGAAGTCGCTCAGCTACTGGTGGCTGTCGCTGGTGCGGTACGGCCTCAAAATTGATGAAAACTTCAGGATGAAGATGAACATAGCCTTGCAATGTCCCGCTGCGAGTTTGTCATGTTTTACGCACGTTAATGTGAAGTGGTGATGATGGTTGGTGGATGGAAGCCGCCATGTTCGACGCGGCGGAAGGGCTTCGAATTTCGCCAAGACTTCGGCCTCGCGCGTCCCTTCGGCGACTACAACAATGGCAGAATGCTTCATTCACGACTGGGAACATGCGGAGGACGGAGTCTGTGGTATGTACAGACTCCTCACCGTGTGTAGTACACGCTTCGATGGTGCTTCGAGCTACAGGGGCGCTCGAGGGCTGGCGAGGCAACCTACGACCTACACCTCGAGCGCGCTCTGAGTGCACGAGGCACCGGTACGTCACAGCTCCTTCCTCATGAGCTTTGCAAGGTCACATAGCAACCCTCGCAAGTCGTGAGCAGCTCCATAGCGGACGGTGAGCGCCACACCTACAGACACACGAATCACATATCTACAAGAACAATCAAACAGTCATGGCCAAACAAAGCACAAAGCCGACTGCCGATAACAGCACCTCCTCGCCACTCCTCCGCCTGCCGCCAGAGATTCGCCTAATAATATACGAATACGTCTGTCCTTACGGACCATGTCTCATCAGAAGGCCACCATGCAAATGGCAACAGTGCGGACGCCAGCACCCTCGACACACATCAACGATCGTGAAAGTCTGCCGTCAGATCAGATACGAAGGCGGCGCTATACTGTACGGAGAAGGAGGGCTGGACCTCTGCAAAGTCGAATACGGGTACGGACTGGCGACTCTGCCCGAATACCAGAACATGATAAGCTAGTTTGCCAGGTGTGAGCAATACCACAAGATGTCAGGAGAGATTACGCGGTATGGACAGGAGTACAATGTCAGCACCACCGAAATACTGAAATCCCAACCGCAAGCGAAAGACTCAAGGCGCTGACATACTCCATGGTAGACGCAGAACGCATTGATCAGAACGAGATGGTCACAGAACGCAGACACGAAAGCGAGGTCATCATAGATACTGTGAAGCTATCAGAAACGCATAGCCTCTTCGACATCCCTGATGTCATCCCCTTGACTGCTCCATGTTGTCTCAATTCGAGAAACTTTCCTTGGAGGCACTCGTCCCCTCCAAGTCACATCGGCGGCCAGTTTAAGCCACGGAGAAATACCATCAAGATCATCTGCACACAGATCCCGCGGAGACTGCGCTCGAACTACTTGACTGCCATGCATGGAAGGTCATACGCCGGCGCTGAGCGGAGACATAGCACCTGCTAGCAGGAAAAGACCGTTCGTGACAACAGCTTGTAGCCTCTGCCTACAACGCGACGGAAGGTGATCATAAGCAGCAGAGGCGTTGGGATGAGCTCCAATTTGGAATCATGATGCCCAAGTGCTTCTGTTCGCACTCGGACTCTACCTATGCAGCAGTCCCACCATCTGACCCTCTGCCGGTAAGCGGTAAGCTGCTGGGGTCAAAGGCTGACGTGATATGCCCGAGGTTCGAAAGGTAGCTCAGACCGTCGCAGGAGGCACTCTACCCGCTGCGTCCTTACACTCATGTCGGGGAGGGAGCCGAGCTTGCTGCTATACTAGCCACCCACGCGAAAGGTACAGAAGACGGTGAAGGACGCGTGAGTGGCTCTAGGAACGGATGATTACCGGGCATGGGATGATGTTACTCCGTTCTACTAAGAGAGTCTGGACTCTGGTACACTCATCGTGCATCTGTTGACGTGATAGTAGCCAACGCAAAAGCTGCCGAGACTCGCCACAAGAATGAAAATAATGCGTGGACTCCACATGTTGTAGGATGGAGTTGCTGATTCTGACTTCGTTGAGGACCCCGAGGGCATTGTATCGGGTGGAAGCTGATGCACACGAATCTCATGCCAGGTGTCATGCAGAGGACAACAAACTTGCTGCCTCGCCGAGCAGATCTTCGCAAATCCAGTACATTGGCTAGAAGACTCGCTAACATGCGGAGATGACAACGATCGAGGACGGCTTCTTGACGCACAACGCAAGCACCCGGAGTAAGATGCTATGCAGCAAGTCTCAGCAGTGAATGAGATTTGCAGTGCGGCGCGAATCCAGACCTCAGAAAGTGGTCCACGATCGCTACGGGACGTCTTAATACCGTCACGTACATGTGAGCGCGTGGAGATTCGTGAATGGAGACCCGAGGAAGCCTTGTACTGGTCCTGGACTGCTTGTAGCAGCCAGAAGGCCTTATTCTACGCTGACTCGCCATGCACAGTGTCAAAAGAAGCTTGCGATGGCTTGTGGGACCCGGCAAAGGCCAGTCATACGGCAGCAGTCGCTCTGCCTCATCCACAGGCAACTGGTAGGCTGGATTGGCTACCAGAATAAGCTGAATAGTCCTGTGAAGCCCACACTCCCTTGATCGGTCCCATAGGAACTCGGCCGTCATCATATCAGAAGTCCGGGCGGCCATTGGTAAGTTGTCGCAGCCATGCTTGGAAGGCGGAGATAAGTAGACGGGCGTCTCTATCACCTGTAGAAATCTCACTGTGCCCTTTTTGACGGCCATGTCCCGCGAACTGTCGTCAGCAGTCATAGTACTTCCCATCATCTCCTTCGATTCGAAGAGCGATGCATAGAACACGCCGTGGTGGCTTGGCCAAGCTGAGGTGTGTCTTCGCTCAATACCTGAAGATCGCACGGGAACTCGCTGCGAACACAATAGCTAGGTACGCGCAAGAGATGTTGAGTCCTGCGAGATAGACCAAGCTCGGCTCGCTTCCGACATGGCAGTACGCAGGTATCAAAGATGCCTGGCGCTCGTGGAACCCCTCTACGCATGCGAGATGGAACACGCCCCCCCCACCTCACACACCAACTTCCAAAGTCTCGCATGCCTTTGAATGGCACGACAGAAACATCACCCGCTTCGCACGTACACTGCACATCCAAAGGGCTGCGGTCGCGTATCGCCAAGCTTTCCACAAAGGAAGCCCGAGAGCCGCCGCTGGGCTTCGAGACAGCATAACCTCCCAGATCAGTGATCGTGGTTTGAGGGACGCACCGTCATGACACCGGAGCATTACGCCAGAGTCCCTCAAATTGATGTCTGCATCTTTACGGCGGCGCAAGCACATGGGAGGCCTTGGGATGCGGTTGGGTTAAAGTTGCGCCCGCTTTCGCTTCATTTACAACAATGCCCTGGCAACGGCAGAATCCGCTCACCGCCCTAACGCCGAACTCGGCAAGCCGAATCCCTGTCGACGAAGCTCAACGTGGGGCTGTTGTTGCGTTCCACATTCGCAACGCCGACGATAGCCGCTCCATCACGTACCTGCAGATGTTTGCTGATAGCCATGATAACGATATGCAGGCCGTCTATATGTGCTGCGCTCCTCGCTGCTCGGTGAGTGTATTGGTAGGTGAAAGACTTGCTACTTCTTTATTCGTATTCCTTGACGCTTTCGAGCAAGTCATCTCTTGTCCTTTCAAGCATAGCAGCCGTCATGAAGTCCACGGGCATATCGCAGCTTGTGGCAGGTTTACACCTCGCAGTTTCCCTGAAGCACACACCATCTGCTTGCTCGCGCACCCCCTTCCGTAGATTACCAGCAGCAGGCAGACAAAGGCAAATACACACCTCGCACGCAAAGGAGCACAATGCCGTCCTCAGCTCTGCCTCTCCTTCTCCGGTCCCAACAGCACCATCGCCAGACGAGCTCGCGAAGTCAGGACCAGCAGCCATGCCCGGCCTAGCAGCACTACCACTCTCACAGATCCTCAGAACGTACCTCATCACATCCGTCTCATCCTCACCGCGCTTACTAGGCGCCTCCACCAGCGTCCTTCGGCGAATGCTGGAAAGCAAAAGCCCGCTCTTCAGCGTCGAGCGCAGCCCTCTGGCACGAGCACTGCTATGGCACACCTTCTACCGCCAGTTCTGCGCAGGCGAAACAGCGGCACAAGTGGCGAAGAGCTGTAATGATCTTCGGCAGCAAGGATATAGTGGCGTAATACTGGAGTATGCGCTTGAGGTACTGAAAGATGCCGAGGGCGAAGAGAGCAAAGACGTCGAGGTCTGGCGAAAGGGCATGCTGAAAACTGTCGCCATGGCGGCATCAGGGGACTTCGTAGGCCTGAAGTGGAGCGGCATGGGCCCAGCAGCTATGCGGCGCATGAAGAAGAACGAAGCACCGAGTAGAGAAATGTCTGAGGCTATGAATGCTGTCTGCAAAGCTGCAGCTGCGAGCAACATCTCCCTCTTACCGGCGGCGGAGGAGACATGGAGCCTCGAAGGCTTCCAGAACTGGACCATCGACTTGCAGAGAGAGTACAACACGGCGGGCAAGAGCGTGGTGTATACTACCTACCAAGCCTACCTCAAGCAAATGCCTGGCCTTCTTTCTCGGCATCTGGCCGTGGCGAAAGAGGAAGGTTTCACTCTCGGCGCAAAGCTCGTTCGTGGAGCCTACCTTGGCAGCGAAGAGCGAAGCCTCATTTGGCCTTCCATCGAAGACACGCATGCTTCGTACGACAGTATCGCCTCAGCACTCATTCACAGACAGCACAATGACCTCGTGCGTCCTCTGGCGGGTAGCGGCATAGGTCAATGGCCGCAGACGAACGTCGTGATTGCTAGCCATAACGCCGTCTCGGTCCAGAAAGCTCAAGCTCTTCGCAAAGCGCAAGCCGCCTGCGGCGAAGCACTTACTCCGCTCGCTTTCGCTCAGCTACAGGGTATGGCGGACGAGGTTTCCTGCTCTCTTATCGCGGCGGCGAAGGCTAATGAGCATGATGAGAAGGCTGTGAAGGAGAGGGTGTTCAAGTGCACTACTTGGGGGACTATGTACGAGTGCTTGAACTACCTTCTGCGAAGAGCTGCGGAGAACAAGGATGCAGCAGGGAGGACGAGCGAGACAAGAGCGGCCATGCAGACGGAGCTTGGGCGGCGGTTGAAGGGTATGGTCGGGTTGGGTTGAGGGTGGGCATCTCTGGGATCCCTTGGGTGGCATTTCGTCCATAGCGAGTCAAGCGCAAGGGTTATGGAGCATAGGATATTGGGTTTGGATAGCGCAAGCTTATATAACTCTCAACGCCTTCTCATTGCTCCTTACTCATGATCCCTTAGCGATCTCGCGACCTTACTCCAATCTTCTTGTTGTGAGAGG
>Ga0181464_1001886_pt1 | contig 10540 bp, 11 predicted proteins | sample InSIn2gowninarea_FD_119074 | JGI IMG/M metagenome (GOLD analysis project Ga0181464, IMG submission 119074) | Clean room microbial communities from NASA Spacecraft Assembly Facility at Jet Propulsion Laboratory, Pasadena, California, USA -... ...
AGTAAATCAGCGCATGGCACAAGAAGAGAAAGTTGAGGGTCTATAACCTAGTTTATTTTTTTTCAAATTTTGGGTTTCATTATATTCCCAGATTTTCAAATATGGCCACAGCAGGTTTGAGAAATCAGGACAGATTGGATGGAGCCTCCAACTTTGGCGTTTGAAAAGACAGAATGTCCTTTCTATTGGACGAGTTTGGATTGAAAGAGTATGCCACTAAAGTGATAGTTATACCGACAAATCCACAGCAGCTGGCAACATACAAAAAGGAGAATGCCAAAGCCATAAGGATTATCCTTGATGAAGTCAACAACAATATAGTCCCTCGTATTGCATAGAAGGACACAGCGAACGAGGTGTGGGATGCAATTGTTAATCTGTACTAGAATCCTACAAAAAAAGGAAATTGATTCTCTGAGAAAAGATGAAGACCACCAAGATGCAAAAGGGTGAAGACGTGGTTTCGTACCTCACTAGAGTTCGACTTGCCAGGGATGAATTAACTATAGTAGGAAATAAGACAAGTGATGTTGCACTACTGCGAGTAGCCTTGAATGGGTTCTCTAGGAAGTGGGATGTCTTTGACCAAGTTATCAATAGACTAGACCAGTTCCTGAGTTGGGATCGCCTATGGAGTCAATTCACTCAGGAGGAGCTTAGACTCAGCTTGGTCAGTGGCAGTAGTAGCAGCAACAACAAAACTTCAAACATTGAGAAGAAATAGGAAAATGTAGCCCTAGCAAGAAAATGGAAGGCGAAGAAGTGTTCCAGGAAGGTATCAATCTGAAAAGGAGAAAAGAGGAAGAAAGACTTGAGTAAGGTCAAGTGTTTTGGTTGGCGATGTTAGCCAATGTCCTAACCAAAAGAAGGAAGGAAAGAAGGGGAAGCGGCAAATAGTAGCTTCAACAAACATAAAGGATTTGTCTTCAAGGCTAGGGGGCAAAATCGCTCTCACAACTTGCCTCTCTAGCTCTACATCCACAGGTACCTAGTAGATTGACAGTGGAGCGTTAGCACATATGACGGGAGTTAGAGAATATTCTTCTAGCTACAACAAAGAGGAGATAGACTTCCAAATACATATGGGAAACAAGACTAAATGTACTTCAATTGGGAGAGGTACCATCAACGTTCAGAGGGAATTAGGCAAGAGTACCAGCATTACAGATGTGTTGCATGTGCCAGGTTTAGGCATGAACTAGATTTCATTTTCTGCACTACAAGACAAGGGATATGATGTCTATTTCATGGGGCAGAAGGTGTACATCAAACACCAAAGTTGGAAGAAGGTCAAACAAATTGGAGCAAGGAGCAACAAGTTGTACAAGTTGCAGTTCAATTCCCCAAAGGCATTGATTAGCAGCGACAGTAGCAGTGGTGGAGACATGGGAGAGTTATGGCATAGGAGGATGGGACACCTACATCATGGATCACTCAGGTTGCTCAAGGAGACTATGACAAGAGTTCTAGAATTGTGCATGGAACATGACGATTTGTGCATATGGTGCATGCTTGGAAAATTTGCAAAAGCAACATTCCTAAGAAGTGACAATAGAACCACTGGTGTGCTTCAGTTGATACACTTAGATATATGTGGCTCATTGTTTACAATATCTCTTGGGGTTATGCACAATTTGTGACCTTTATCATTGACTTCTCCAGGAAAACTTAGATCTATTTCTTGAAGACAAAGGACGAGGTCTTCAATTGCTTTGAAGAGTTTAAGGCTCTTGTAGAGAACATAATAGGAAGAAATATCAAGGTGCTTCAAACAGACAATGGAGGCAAGTACACAAATAAGGCCTTCACGGGGTTTTATGCATAGGAGGGCATCAAAAGGGAGTGGACAACTCCATACAACCCACAGCAGAATGGACTCACAGAGAGAGAATAGAAAAATAGTTGGGGCAACAAGGGCAATGTTATATGACCAAGATATGCCCAAGTTTCTATGGGCAGAGGCATGTAGCACAGCAATGTACATACAGAACACGATTTGTCATAGAACGTTGGGGAAGATGACACCAGAAGAGGCCTTTATAGGGAAGAAGCCAGAGGTCAGACACTTTAGAATCTTTGGCAGTATAACAGTATAACTTATTGTCATTTTCCAAATGACAAACACACCAAATTGGATCTGACTATAAAGAAGGGTTATTTCATTAGATATAGCAAAACATCCAAGGCATACAGGATCTACATTCTTGGTAGTAAGATGATCATCATGAGACGGGATGTTAATTCCAAGAGGAGAAAGCTTTCTGCAGATCTCGCAAGTTGCCAACAGATGATCAAAGTGGGCCATCAAAAGCTCCAAGGGTTGAGCAACAATCGTAGGGACAGCAGAGCACAAGTACAATTACCAATACGAGAACTAGCTCAAGTGCAGGTGGTGCAGTGAATTCACAACAGACAGCACGACAGGGGCAGGATGTGGAGCAAGAAGGTCCAATTCAAACATTCAAGGATGCGCAAAAATTTATGGGAGATCATAGGGCGAGCACGAGAGAGCATAGACAGCTAGACAGGTATAAGGTGTTGGTGACAGGGGTCATTGATAGGAGAGCCTTTTAGCTGATACCTTTCAGATATTAGGAGGTTGCACAACATCAAGTGTGGCAGGATGCAAAGTTGGAGGAGTATAACTCCATCATGATCAATGATGTATGGGAGATTGTATCTAAACCAGTTGACAAGTCAGTAGTTGGCTCTCGATGGATATACAAGATCAAGTATGTTGTAGATGGCAATGTGGAGAAATATAAGGCTAGGTTTGTGGCCAAGAGTTATGCACAGAAGGATGGACTAAACTACCTGGATATATTCACTCTAGTGGCCAGATACACTTCTATCAGGTTCATGATCTCATTAGCAACGCAGATGGGATGGCAGATTCACCAGATGGACATCAAGACAGCTTTCTTGAACGGGGTGATAGAAGAGGAGGTATATATCGAACAGCTAGAGGGATTCAAGGCGCATGAGAGAGATATACATGTTTGCAAGTTGAAAAGGGCACCATACGGAATCAAGCAAGCTCGCAAGGCATGGTATGGTCAGATTGATAGCCACTTGCAGCAAATCTGCATCGTGAAGAGCAAGGCAGATTCTAACCTCTACTATTTGATGATAGGAGGTGAGCCACTCATTCTAATACTTTATCTAGATAATTTATTCTTGACAAGGTCATCAAGTTTCATAGAAGACTACAAGAAGGACTTGGTAGCAGAGTTCGAGATGATGGACTTGAAATTGATGCATTACTTCCTAGGACAAGAGGTATGGTAGGCAGATGAGAAGATCTTCCTTAGGCAAGGGAGATACACTATGGAGATCTTGAAGAGATTCAAGATGCAGGACTTTAGACCCATGTCTACGCCTATGATTACCAACTAGAGGAAGATCAGCACATCAGAGAACGAAGCAATGGACCCAAACTTGTATAGGCAACTCATCAGATCTCTTATGTCTCTGGTCAACACAAGGCCAGACATTTGTTTCGCAATCAACACTCTCAGTCAGTTCATGGTAGAGCTGAAGAGAGTACATTGAACAACAGCGAGGCGTGTATTTCTGCGCGGTATAGTCAAGTATGGATTGTGATATACTCAAGGTGATGGTGTTAGTTTGATGGGATACACAAATGCAGACTGGGCAGGCAGTTTTGTGGATCAAAAAAGCACCTCAGGGTGTTGGTTCAATACTAGATCAAGGATTGTTTCTTGGTGCAGCAGGAAGCAGAACCCCGTAGCACTGAGTTCTACAGAACCAGAATACATGGCAGTGAGCATGGCCACATGTGAAGCTATTTGGCTTCGAAAGCTACAAGTGGGATTGTTTGGTCAACAGTTGGATTCGACCAATATCTACTGTGATAATCAAAGTTGCATCAAGCTCTCTGAGAATCCAATGTTCCATGATAGGTTGAAGCATATCGACATCAAATACCACTTCATCAGAGGTTGTGTACAGTGTGGATCGGTTCAACTATAGTATATTCCCGCAGATCAACAGGTTGCGGATATTCTCACGACGGCCTTGGGTACAACAAAGTTTGTCTTCTTCAGGTATAAGTTGGGAGTAGTGGATAACACCTTCCTCGCTAAGAGGGAGTGTTAGTGTTTTAGAAGCTCAGACAAGTGTTCTAGTCTCTATCATGTCTAAGAGGCTAAGGGACATAGTAGGATAATTATCTCCAAGACCTAAAAGAAGTTTCTAAAGAAAATTCCTTAATTAGATTAATTAGCCAATTATTAAATATTTTCCTAAAGTATAACTGAAGAAAATGGTTAATTAAATCAGATTAATTGAGGTAAATCAATTTTGCTCTATAGAATTGCAAAAAAGTTATTTGATGGGGTCAAGATGATCTTAGCCATCGATTGTGATTAGATCACAGTCATTGATTTGTCAATGGGAGATTATAAGAGCAAATTGATGGGTCAGATAGAGACATCACAAGGAGTTCGAATCAACCAGTTGCAAAGATAGCAAGGGTGCAGTTTGAGCAAGGAAGACAACGGCAAAAGGGTATCAACAAAGAAGATTGGGGAGATGGTTTCTGGAAGAATTTTCTTAGTGATATCCAATTTCCAGTGAAAGGAAGGAGGTCGAATTCATCAGCAAAAGAAGCAGTTGATTTTACCTGTACAATTGGCAAGTTAGCCAGAGCGAGTGATAGGGAGGCTCGTTTCAGTTGCCAGTTGTCGCAATTATCACCAAAAGGCAGTGCGAACTGGTCAGACAAGTTGTTCGAGGCAAATTTGCTTGCAGAATAATTTTGCTGGAGGTTGTGCAAATTTATGGAGCAACTAGTGTGAACTGCAAAGTGAGTGTGAATTGTTGGGAGAAGTGTGAATTGCATAGAGAGGCCGAATACATTTACAGAGGGAGACTTTGTGATTTCCAGATCAATTTGGTGAAGAGAAAAATATTTGTCGAAGCTTGCCAGTGACAGACAAGTAGATTGTAATTCTTAACTTTTGTTGAAGAATAATAAAACCATCATCTGCGGAACTGGTTTTCCCCACACTTGGGTTTCTCCAAGGACAATTTGTCCAAAAATACTGGAATTAATCATTTTGTGTGAATTATTTCTCAATTCCTTTTATTATTTATGAAATTTGTTGTGGTGATTTTATCATTATTTGTCGTAATTAATTTCTGAAGACAAATAATCTGTAATAGATAGAAGATTAAATTCTAGTTGCTTCAATTAAGGAAATTTCACACTGATACCAAATGTGAAAACCAAAGATGGCTCACGCACTGATAATCCAAAATATTTAGAATATAACGATATCCATTTGGATAAATAATAATACATCATAATGATAATACATATAATAATGTATGAAAGAATGATATGATGCCCCTTCATATGATGAAAGAATGGTATGTATGCTTAGGTGAGATGCCCTTTCATGAATAGTCATGTCCTTTGAGACACGTCATTTCATTATACTAATTATTATTCAATAACTATTATTTAATCACAAATTATTTATCTATATTATTTTATATACTTATGTTCATAACACAAATAGCCTCTTGAATATCCCAATAGGGGAATAAATGGCAAGAAGGTGGAGAGCGAGGGAGGGGGATCTTGATTTTCTAAGTGCAATAGAGATTAGCACAATATTTCTGAAATTTTGATAATTACTTTTAATGTAGATCTTCTTTTAAATTATTCAATGTATCATTTAGCAATTACACTTCAAAAATTCAACCATAAAGAACAGTAGAACAAAAGAGATCACAATGCATAGAAAGAAAACAAGATTTACTGTGGAAAAATCCAACTTTTTCAATAGAGAAACTGTTCTTGATCAATGAGAGACACACCTAGACTTATGGTCAAACCTGGTCTTTCCCTCTAAGTAAAGCCTCCCAATCTAATCCAACAATTTGTTTTGTTTGTCCTAACCTAGAATTTCAACCCTCCTGCAATTGCTAGTCACCCCAGAAATTTTGGCCCCTGCAGTTGCCCTAAATTTCGGCCCCCTGCGACAGAATGCCTTGAAAAACTGCAAACCAGAGAGATAAGAGTCTATCCACATGTGCAAGTTGCAAGAAAGAGAAGAGAGTCGAGTCATCCTTTTATTTGTCATATTTGTCCTTTCCCTTCGCTTGCTTGCCTAGAACTTGTCATGTGTGAGAGAATGTGAATGCCCATGTGGAGGAGGCCGAAAGGCCTTTATATAGTAGTCTGTCTTCGTCGAATGGGTGTGCCTTTAGCCAAGGCTGGCTTGACTTGGAAAGGGACCTACTTGACAACTTTTGGAACCAAAAATTACATTTCAAAAATTCAAATTTCCTTCTTTAAAATGTTGCAATGGGGCTGACTCAAAATAAATTTTCTTTTGACTCTAGCATTTAAAATATGACTTACAATGATAAATACAAATACATCAAGTGACCAAATATACATTATCAAGACTAACCATAGTTACAAATTCCGTAGGGGGAAGTTAACCTAGATGAAGCATGGGTAAGCATCAAAAAAAGAGTGTTCTCTGTTGAAATTCTAGTGTTGTAATGACTAGAATAGTGCTTCACAATCGATAACTACATCTATTGATACAAATAGTTCTTTCTTTATCCTTTAATCAACAAGTAGTTATACATGAAAAACTTCAACCATTAATTCTTCAACAAGAACAGTAAACAGAGATCACAATAGACAATAAGCAAGGGATAAGGGGCACCAAGATTAGGTTCACAGTGAGGGCAAAACCCACAAGGGGAAAACCCAAAATTCTTTCCTTATGAGAGAGAGATTTTGCCCATAAATAGTACACCAAAATATTCCAACAAATCCAAAATAGTCAACAAAGAAATACCCAATCAAGGTTTGCTCATAGAAGGAGAGAAATTTCACTTTTGTCCAAGGACTCAGGAGTAAAGTCTACACAAGGAGGCTGAAGAATAAGCCTGTAGTCACTATGATAAGAGGTTGAGGTTCTCGCTGAGGTCACCACAAAAGTATTCCAATGAACTGTCAAGAATTTGATAGTAAACCCTTGGAAAACTTCAGAAGTATGTCGCATAAAAAAGAAGTGAGGTTCTTTGTAATTTTCGGCCTCAAAGAATCAATAGAACAAAAGACAAAGACACCCAAATCACTATAGTCAACAAGCCTTTCAAGGAGACAAAAATCGTAGTCAAAAGATCCCTTATTATCCTCTTTGGATGTGTGAATATGCTCTGCAATATAAGACTAGCCTTGTTTGTGATTGCAGAAAGAATTATTGTGGTTGATAGTGGACGAAATGAGGATAGACGAACTCATATAAATAGGCGCCATATGAGGGCTAATTAGCCCTAATGGGGCTGAGATGTAAACCTTATAGGAGCCGACTTATGGGCATTAGATGAGCCAACTTAGAGGTGACCAATGATTGATTTCTTCTTTGTATTTGCGATGAAAAATGTCGACCATAGCTACATTATATTTCAACACTCCCTCTTAGCTAGGGAGGTAGTTTTTCATTCTCTCAAGATCATCCTTCCCGACCAATCCATCGGTCTCACGACCCACAGCCTAAGGAAGAGAACACAATCCAAGTTTCTCTCTCTCAAACTCATCATAAGGAAAGATAAATAGCATCCATCTCAAAGCATTTCCCCGACCACGAGGTCTCATGGCACACAGCCTAAGGGAGAAACTAACAAATCATCTCCTAAACCACAAGGTCTCATGGCAGACAGCCTATAGGAGGAATCATCAATACATCTCTCGAACAACAATGTCTCACGACACAGCCTATGGGAGAAATCATCAATACATCTCCTGAACAACAATGTCTCACGGCGCACAGCCTACAGGAGCAATCATCAACACATCTCCCAGACAACAATGTCTCATGGCACACAGCCTATAGGAGGAATCATCAACAAATCTCTCGGACAACAATGTCTCACAGCACACAGCCTATAAGAGGAATCATCAACAAATCTCTCGGACAACAATGTCTCATGGCACACAGCCTACAGGAGGAACCATCAACATATCTCCCAAACAAGAATGTCTCATGGCACAGCCTTCAGGAGGAATCATCAACACATCTCCCAGACAACAATGTCTCACAGCACACAGCCTAGAGGAGGAACCATCAACATATCTCTTGGACAACAATGTCTCATGGCACACAGCCTTCAGGAGAAATCATCAACACATCTCTCGAACAACAATGTCTCACAACACACAGCCTATGGGAGGAATCATCAATATGATGTTATGTCATCAACGTTCCCTCTTTAAAGGGATTCTCAGTTCAACATTAGAAATGTAGCCATGGTTCAACAACATTCAATTGTTCATTCAACTTCAGCCAGGGCTTCTTTCGAAAGCAAACATCAACAATGATCAGCAGACAATAGTAGACCTTAGCAATGGCTTCTCACAAAAGCAATCATCAGCAACCAGTGGACAATAAGAGGCTTGTCATAAAGGTGAATCTCAGTATCCATAGTCAAATCCAACAAATAATAAGTGGCTTCTCACAGAAGCAGGCATCAACATCCATAGTAGAATCCAGCAGACGATAATTGAATTCAACACATAACAATAGACTTCAACAGACAGAACAACGAACCAATCAATGAATCAATCAACTCAATCATCAGAGTCTTGCAACTTCTTCAAATAATTTATGAGGGAGGTATCGATGGACCTGCAATCCATTGTACAAAGATACCACCAAGCTTATGTCAAAAGCAACTCCCTCTTAAACAAGAGTCCTCTACATAGAAGAAAAAATCAAGGTTCATCTTTAGCAATCTAGGTCAGCATCATTCTTCAATACTTCTAATCATCTTCATAGAAGCATGCTTCAATCAGGGTAATCTTGTCTGCTCCCTATCACGAGTCTTTTGTCACATTGTTCTTCTAATATTTCCAACGATTTTTCTACACCTTGGCAATCTTCATCATGTACCTGCAATCCTCACGAGGAGGCTATGGAAGAACAAGAACGATCAAGCAAGCCAAGAGACTCATAATGAAACAATCAATAGAAATAATCAAAATAATATTATCTTTTTAGAGTGCATCATCTCCCTCTTGATCTTAGCCTTCTTAGATCGAGTCAAGTTCACATCAATAAGGAGTTCTCATCATCATCAAAGAGTCCGCGGAATCCAAGTTTTGTGGGCTTGTCACCAAAAGTTGGATTACTAGAACAATATTTTATTTTTGGGGCTTATGCAGGCCAAGGAGGCTAATTCGAACTCCTCATTAGTGTATAAATACAATTGAGATGAGTTCATTATCTCATCATCATTTTGGATTGGATCTTTTCTCTCTCTTGAGAATTTTTCACTTTTTCTCGAGGATGAACTGGAGCTTTATGGATGAATGTTAATGTGTGGATATTGGTCTATCTTATCTTGGAGCTTCTCTTTTGTCAATTATGGATGGTTGGATATATTATGTTACATGTAAGTACATGCTTTTAATGTTATTCTTGTTTTACTTTGTCATATACATTGGACTAGGATTTTCGCTATTTTTAGGGCTAATTGCTGCATGCATTTACTGCTTAAAATTGTGGAATTTTGTCTCTATTATAGCATCTCTCAATGTATGGGCCATGTAATGTGAACGAAATCTCCTAGGGGTAATTCTATCAACAAATTGACCATGATAAGCCACCTTCTATGTACATCTAAGTAGAAACGCTGCAAGATTGCTTCTCTTTTACCTAGAGGGCTAGCAAGTGGTCTTGAGGTCTCCTTGACTAGGAACGAAAGATCCTCACCCATATTCATAATAGACTCCATTCTCCCAAGACTAAGGCACTGATCTACCAAGAGGTGGTCACCTAAAATCATATCTTTTCACCTTTTCCCAAGTCTAGCCAAGTTAGGTCACTTAGGACATCATTTTCTCGGAAAACTACCCATCCAAAAAGTTTGATCTCTTAGGATCTCTTGTGCTGGTATTTCCTCAAGACATCCTCCAAATTTGAGGCCATTCTAACTGTGGAGTTGTGAGAAAAGCCAAGCCTTAGCTTCAAGATCAAACTTTGCCCTTGCATCCCCAAAGGCTAGTACCTTATTGGATCAATTCAAACCTTTAAGTGGATATTCTTTCTTTGATCCATTTCCATACCTTGTTCAGGTTGGGGACATCATTGGTTGCCATACTCTTCTCCCCTACCCTATAGACTGGGTCCACTTGGTCCCATGTGGTCCCATTCCTTTGAAAAGTCAATTCTTCAAGAATCATCTAGGATACCAATTTGAATAAGGTTTTTGGGGATCAGGAAATTCCTTCACGACTCATATCCCATAACCTAACCCTCAAATCCTCCCTTTCCCTAGAAAACATTGTACCTTGCTTAGAAAGTAAGCAAGCTCTATCTTTCTAACTCTTTTGGAAAATGGATTATTTGGGTCACTCCACATCCTTTCATTGACTTATCCTTCATTGGTGACTCCATAATATACCAAGTCTCCTCCCATTGGTGAAAGTCCATAAATAGAAGGGAGCCTTAGCTGAGGTGACATTGGGCTAAGTCTCCATTGTTGCCCT
>Ga0181464_1001295_pt2 | contig 10537 bp, 14 predicted proteins | sample InSIn2gowninarea_FD_119074 | JGI IMG/M metagenome (GOLD analysis project Ga0181464, IMG submission 119074) | Clean room microbial communities from NASA Spacecraft Assembly Facility at Jet Propulsion Laboratory, Pasadena, California, USA -... ...
GGTATATTCAATTTTCTTCTCGTACTTATCTGTGTTAGGGCCAGAGTCATTGCTCTGTGATGTGTTCGGATGTGCAAATTAATCAAAGGTCATTTCAAAATTCATCAATCATGCTCGTCGTTAGGTCATCAATCATTCATCAGCAAAAACCCACCTCCCACCTCCTCGCATTGCATCTTCATACCGTCTTTTCACCTCATCCCGCTCCCTCTGCTTTGCCACAACCCTATTCTCCTCGTCCTCCTGCGTTCCTGGCATGTCCGCCATCCAAAATCCAGGCACGTCCTTGTCTTTATCGTAGTCCTGTCTCTGCTTTGCATACGCTTGTGCCACGCGTTTCGTTCTGGCCTCGAGAAGAAGATTGTTTCTCGCTGCCGGTGTCAGCTTGGCGATCCGCCCCTCCGATGCTGGTCCTAGTAGGTCTAGAAGTAATTCATGGTCGGTCGCAGGCTCTTCTTGCATGCTCTGCCCAGGTAGATTAGGTAGTGTCTCAGCCAGAGCTTTGATACGTTCACCTTGTCGACCGTACAGAAACTCGTCATATGACATGCCATGACTATCAAGCCATCTCGGATTGGGCTTGAAATGTTGCGCAGACAGTCTTTGTATTGGTCGAGCACGGAAAGGCTCGTCGTCCTCCGGATCTCGATTTGTTCTTGACCTAGACGCAGAGGTGCCACTAGTCCTCGAGCTTGGACGGGATCGAAACGACTCTTGAACGTTCACCTTCTTTGGTTCTCGCATATCCAACACTGGATTCTCTGGCCTTGACTGTAATCTGTCAGTGTCATCAATTTTTCCCGCCCGGTTTGACACGTGGTTGATGTGGGATATGCGTGACAATCTAGCTTCACTAGGTCGCGATTCTGCCGCCGTTGTTTGTGGGCTCGCAGTGCTTGTCTTGGTGCGAAGAAGTGGAGATTTGACAGGACTTGGGTCCGTGAGTAGGGCGTCCAGTCGACGTACAGCCGGATTCTCGCCATTGAAAGGTCTCGGGGTTGCCTTTAGTACAGCATCCATAGAGTGATTGTCGCCATCTTCTGCAATGAATGGGATCGCAGCAACTTTCCTCTCTATAGTATTTTGCTTCGACGCGCTGGTTGTAGGTGTTTCCGAGGATAGTATGTTGACGGGAACTTCTGTAAGCGTGTCTCTCGCATCTGCTGAACTCGCCCTTTGGCGCTTTCGGGGAGGCGAGGCTGGCAATGACCTCGATACCGTTGTGGGTGGTGAAGCAGATCTTCCTGATGCTGTGCGCTTTGTATTTGATGGCTCGGCTGCATCCGATGCAGTCGTTCGAGCTATACCCGGGCGCGGAGCCAGACAGAAAGTAGGAGACGTGGGAACGGGTGAAGAGAGCGGTATTGACAGTCTCCCATTTGCCTTGTCTTTGTAGGCCTTGAGCTTTCGGCTCAGTCGATGGATTTCTGCCTGCGCATCGATGTTCCTCTGGAATAGATCTTGAATGTTCACTGAAGGCTGTGTCTCGACATGATTGACATCAGTGCTCCGGATCTCCTCCAATTCCCTTCTCAGGCTTTGGTTCTCCTGCTGCAACTGCTCTATGCGTACGGCTTGTCTGTGTATTGACTGTAGCTGCTCTTGACATTGTGTGAGAGCAAGAACGAGTGTATTGGTGAGCCGCGAGGAGTCTATGCTAGACATCAGCAATCCTTATGAATGACGGTCAGTAACGTCTGAGGTAGACCGGCGCTTGTCGTACACGACAGTCGTGCCATCCAATATCTCGCTGGCGCCGAATATTTTGAGCTTCAAGTCGCAACGCGTTGATGACATCGCGTTTCGGGTTAATCAATGCCGAAAACAATTCATGCCATAACTCGTGAATCAACGCCACCTCGTGCACTGACAAGATCGTCTTCGGTCTTTAGGGCCACGGCGTTTGCGGTGGCTGATTCTCATAATGAAGCGCAAGCACAACGAAGTCGACGCTCAGATCCAAACAAAACGACCTTGCAAAAGACTGCGACAGGGCGGAAAGATACATTTGTTTCATCTCAGCGAGGAACTTCTACTTCGAATACTGTCCTACCTGCCAGTCCCAAGTCTTGCAAGATGTGAAGGTGTCTGTCGCAAATTCAAGAGCCTTGCACGAGATAACGAGCTGTGGCGTGAGAAATACTACAACCAATTCGTCAGACATAGAGCTCGTCGACTTCCTAGCCTACAAGTCATAAGCCGTGAAGAACAAGATTCCTCACAATTGCTGTTTTCTTCTCGGGCAGCGCAATGGCTTGAGCACTCTCATCTAGTCAGAAGCGGGCACGGAGCTAGGTGGAAACATCTTTACAAAGTCAAATTCAATTGGGTGAGGGGACGAGCAAGAACAAGTGAGGTGCTGGTCGATTCTAAGCCCGCACCTGCCGTACTCGCACGGCTACAAAATGGCGATTTGTATACCGCAGACCAAGCGCATGGCTTGCGGAAGTGGAAGAATGGCGCTGTGTGGTCCTCCCATACGCTGGAATCTGACAAAGATCCCTTAGCAATGGCTGTTGAGACAAGTGAAGGCAGGACGTTCGTCTGCGTCGGATTTAGCGATGGCTTGATGTCAATCTATACAGCTCATGGTCATGGCTTCTCGCAAATCGCTGAGAGATCTAGCTCAACGGTTGGCATTTCTTCCATAGCCATGGCTTGGCCATATATCTTGTCAATGTCAGCTTCCGGGACGATTGAATTGTTTTTATGCAATCCAGCTGCTGATGGATCGACCGTACAGATTCAAAGCATTACCAACCTTCACACCGAGACTGAGTTGTTCCCTGCTGCACTTTCGCTCCGAAAGGCTAGAGGGTTACTGGTCGCGGGAGTCGCGTACGCATTTGATCGTTTCAACACAGGTTGGTGCCTTGGCCTGCAGGAGATCAGAATCGATTTAGAGGGCGCCATTGTCGGCAATCGATCTATCACAAGTGTTGGCGCGCCAATACGTGATAGGATGAGACCTCCAAAGGTTTCCACAATCATGTCAAGGTCTACGTCTGCAGCACCGTTCGGCTTGCATCCTTCCTTTGCACGAGCGCCCAACAGTTTATCGTACTGTGGATGCTACGTGCTTGCAGCGCTTCCAGACAACACATTAATGGTGTATACCATAACATCAACTGACGACAAACTAGAAATTAACATGGGCAGGAGATTATGGGGTCATACCTCGGCGGTGTCCGCCGCAGAGGTCACAAGCACAGGAAAAGCGTTGTCTATCTCGGCCAAGAGTGAGGAGATGAGATATTGGGAGCTGGAGGAGCTCTTGACTTCTTCTTCGCAAAGGAAAACCAGCACAAGCATCAAGTCAGTGAACATGCTTGACGACACTGTTCAAAAACGAAATGATGGTCTAGGTCTGGCTTTCCATGGTCTCAAGCAAGAGGACTGTCTCATGAGAAGATGTGTTTCGTTTGATGATGAACAAGCTATCGTCGTGGGCGAAAGAGGTCAGAAGCAAATAGTATCTTGCTTCAGTTTCGCTTGACCATAGATTTTCTCCTGCTCCTTTTCTTGAATGTAAACCATACTCACCACTTGATCATCAAAATACTGCTGTTCTGATCGCTGTCATCATCCCCGCTCACAATCCGATCACCGTTAAGCCAAATTAAGCTTATTGTGTTTAAACTTTCCCATGTGGTTGCTCCAAGTGCGTCCCACTTTGCACCAAAATTCTGGTAACTTTTGCCTGTGAAATGCTTCTTACTACTTCGTTTGTCGTCTTTGCAAAGAGGACCAATCTCTATTAAATACTTCGCGCAACCCTTCATCTTGTCGAAAGAACATCTTGGAGACTTTTGTATCATTCAAATTCCTCAAATACCAAGCTTTTTGATCTTGGTCTTCGCACAAAATCATCTCAAAAGTGATCATACACCACAACTCCAGCATGGCGGATCGTGGATGTTTCAATTGCGGCGACGCGGAGCACCAAGGTACTGCATGATATCTTCAATGAAGTTACAAGTCAATCCTGACCATGACTTAGCACGGGATTGTCCTAAGAAGGCAAACACTGGCGGCGGTGGTGCTACCTGGTAAGTATGCGATAACCGTACGATTTTATTCTGCTAACATTACGTTAGCTACAACTGCGGTCGTATGTAAATGCCTACACCTTGCGAATGGAGGTCAAACCTAACAAGACGCAGAAACCGGACACATCAGCCGAGAATGTCAAGAAGCTCCTAAGCCGAAATCATGCTACAAATGTTGGTGAACACAGAATCCGTTGCGAACAGCACCGCTGACAGAGTACTTTAATCAGGTGGTCAAGAGGGTCACATGGCAAGAGACTGTACCTCAGCCGATGCCACTGGCAGCCAAGGTCCAAGAGCTGGCGGGTGGGGTTCAGGTGGAAACTCATACGGTGGCAGTGGCGGCCGAGAGTGCTACAAATGTGGTGGTCGGGGACATATGGCCAGGTTTGTCTCATGACTTTACTGTCGAATCATGCTAATATACAAGCAGAGATTGCACTTCAGCTGGTCCAGCGGGCGGGTTCGGTGGTAGCTGGAATAGAGGTGGCGGCGGCGGTGGCGCTGGCGGTCAAACCTGCTATGTACATTGCTCAACCTCATTCGAAAGACTACATAACTAACGATGTCTAGAATTGTGGTGGCACCGGCCATATGGCTCGTGAATGCAACCAAGGTCGAAGCATGAAATGCTACAACTGCGGTGAACCAGGTCATTACTCCAAGGACTGCACGATGCCTCAAGCTGAGAGGATCTGCTACAGCTGCAAGCAACCAGGACATCTCTCCTCAGCTTGCCCAGTCTCAGTATAAACAGTTCCAGCAAATCCTTGGACCAGTCAACTTCAGAGACACATATATGTGGACGAATATAGTGCCAGGCAAGCAGGCATCTGTGCTTCAACGTCCTAGTGGACCGTCCTGGGCCTTTCAGACCCACCGTCCTCTTTGAATATGAGGAGACCACTATACCATAGGATGGACCAAATCGAGCATAAGACTGAACGACAGGAGAGATACGCCACAGACGGATTGAAACACGAAATCCCAAGCGAATGTGACAGAAGTACTTAGCAAAAGCTACAAGCGGGCTGATGTAACAGAAGCGATGGTGGTCGCCTTCAGTGCGTCTTGGCTGCGCCGTGTCCTCTGCCAGCTCCATAGACTGGACTTGAGTTGTAATGGAATGGAATGAGCAATTTCCCTACACTTTCAAAAGAACTTTCCATGTCGCACTACCCATGCCTGTTGAAACAAATGTTACTAACCACCACAGTTCTACATCCCAACTGATCAACCTGCTAACACCATGAATTAGTCGTAACTTCAAGAGACATGCCAAGGCCAACAGTCAAACTCGGACAGCTATTCTCGCTAGAAAACGGCTTCCCATATGGCGCTTGTTCTACGCTCAAGCCATTCCTCAAGCTTGCAACGATGATCACTCTAACCTTCAAAGCGCCATCATCTCTTCCGGCCAGGATTTATATAGCCTCTACACAACACTTTGTCGGTAAGGGTGCTTCCGAGAATCAATCATGCGGATTTCTGGCATCTACACTTCATCCCCTACATGTCGTCTTGGCCCGTAATTTATATCGTCGTTAACGGTCGGCCTGAATCTCTGCGATGCAGTTGATGAGCATTTTATCACAGTTTGTGGTCCTCAATCTTGTTTCATTCAGTGCGTGGGAGACTGCGCTGTGGCAGGTAGGAAGGCAGGAGGCGCTGGTGAACTGGTCATGAATCCCATCCTCCGGTAGGCTATGTACTATAACATTAGGGCGGAATTCACAATGTTGGCGAAACCACGAGACATGGCAGCTTGTTCCGACCTGCTCATGAGAATTCATCCTTTCAGCTGCGCTTCATACACCCACGCACGGCCATCGTCGCAAAGCTCTACCACGCCACAACCGCACGATGAGGTGATATGATTCCTAGCTCCTGCTTGGCAGCATCACAATGACATGAACACCTGTTTCTATAAAATTGGCACCCTCAATACAGGGCTTGGCATTCATGCACAGTTTTTCATCCGAGAATATCCGTCATGAAAATACACTGTTCCTTTCCTACCAAGTACATCGCAGATGGTCAAACAGACTGTCGCAGCTTTTTATACTCTACAATCGTCGTTCCTGCATATGTACCCGCATCTTCCGAGTCCTGTGAAGTTTTAAACCTTGAGTTGTATAGGTTCCACTCGACCTCATATAGCAGATGTTTCACTTAAAGTCAGGCTCTTAGTCTCATAATGATCCATGTTCATATACACAATCTTCCAACTGTATGAGCATACTAATAGTACTTGCCATCTGTTAGGCTGACTTGGTGATTAACTTATATCAACGCGATGCCGACGCTCGCCTTGACCAACTTCAATATCGTTTGCGCCTCCTTGGGCGGCTTCATCACACTTTTTGGCCTGGTTTCGTATTTGCTGAAGGAGCGCTTTTACTTGTCAGAACCACGTAGGTTATGAGAGATGGTCTTGAATAATCTGCTGACTTAGCCAGTCATATCGCTGCTTGCCGGCATCACCTTCTCTCATGGCTTAGATTGGATCCGACCACTAGCGTATGCTCAAGGTCTTGAGGCCAATATCGACATCATCACGTTATACTTCTCTCGTCTTGTCCTAGGCGTTCAGCTCGTTATTGCAGGAGTCCAGCTGCCATCTCGATATCTTCGGACAGAATGGCGCTCACTCGCTCTCCTCCTCGGGCCTGGCATGACTGTGATGTGGCTATCTGGCAGTCTTCTCGTCTGGGGTATGGTACCACATATTTCATTTTTACAAGCTTTGGCAATCGGGGCATGCGTGACGCCTACCGATCCTGTCTTGTCAGCCTCGATTGTGAAAGGTAAGTTCGCGGACAAGAATATTCCGAAGCCACTACAGAAGATCGTAATTGCCGAGTCCGGCGCCAATGATGGCCTGGGGTATCCATTCTTATATCTAGCTCTGTACTTGATGAAATTCAATGGACAGGACGGTGCGCCTGGTACCGCACATGCAATGGGCTTGTGGTTTGGTGAAACATGGGGGTATGTTATAATCCTAAGTGTGATATATGGTGCTGTGGTGGGATGGCTAGCTAAGGAGCTTCTGCACTACGCGGAGGAGAAGAAATTTGTTGACAGAGAAAGCTTCTTGGTATTCGCGATCACGTTGGCTCTTTTTATTGTCGGTACATGTGGTATGATTGGTAGTGATGATGTGCTAGCATGTTTTGTGGCGGGTAATGCATTTACATGGGACGACTGGTAGGTCGAAGCTGAAGATATGCAAGCTCGGTGTATGATCTAATTGCTGCAGGTTCCGAATCGAGACGGAGGACGATTCTCTCCAACCAACTATCGACATGCTTCTGAACATATCGGTGTTCATGTGGTACGGAGCAGTCGCACCGTGGGCAATGTTTCGTATTAACGATGTGATACCAATTTATCGCCTCATTCCTCTCGGCATCTTGATATTGCTTTTCAGACGACTACCAATGGTGCTTTTGTTTCACAAATTTATTGAGGAGATCGAAGAAATACACCAAGCAGCCTTCGTGGGTTTCTTCGGCCCTATTGGGGTATCGGCTGTGTTTTATCTCTACATAAGCATCGACTTCCTGGATCAGGTGCGTGTAAACGGGGAAATACGCGAAGATGCTGCCCACCTGCAGGATGTTATGAGGGTAGTAATCTGGTTCCTAGCAGTTTCCAGCATCGTTGTCCATGGTGAGTCTAGACCACATAGTCGTTGATTTGATTCCTGTGCTTACAATGTGAAGGTCTCAGTGTGCCTCTGGGAAAGCTCGGTTATAGAATGCCTCAGACAATCTCCCAGGCATTGAGCTCGGAAAATGTCCAAAACCAGGACAATCCAAATTTCCGTCGTTACCAGGATCCATCATCGTACTTAAGGAGAAGAAAAAGGAACAACGAATCTAACGCTATGCCACCAACTGCAGCAAGTTTTGTGTTAGGAACTCGGAGTGCGGATGAGCCCCCAAGACCAGTCCGTATTATTGATTCTCCTCGTGGAGGGTCTGGTGTGCAGACTCCTGTGAATAGAGAGCTGGCAAGGTAATAAGCTACCACCGGGGGACGAAATATGGGTGTGAAGAATACCAACGTATCACGGACCACTACTGTCATGGTCAGGATGACTAAGAAAGGGAGCTTGCATACTGTGGATTGCTGAATTCTTTGTCTGGACTTGTAGTATGAAATAGCACTGGGACTTCAGAAAGCTGATTCCTTCCTCCATAGCACTCAATACCATATTCTTTAGACTCAGATTTCGTAGGGGAAACACTCCAAGGATTCACGGAACGGCCTCGGGTCCTGGAGGTTACAAATTTTATTTGGCGGTGTTGCGCGTGACTGGAAGACCACATCGTGAAAAACGTCGACTTTTTGGATTGTGCTCTTGTGAGCGCTTGGCTCATCCAGAGGTCTTTCGCGTCAACTCTTTAGCCTGCTCGTAATATAATTTCACGAATGGCTATGAAACATCTTGATTTGTTGCTCTCTTGTTGATCCGCCTGCAGCTTCCGAGTTGTTGCTATGGCACAGTGAGGTCCGAGCTCGGAGTAGTTTCACTTGATGCACACGGTAATTCTCCGCCGGAGTATCACACCTCGAACCCATGCCTGGGGTGTACCCCTCATTAATGCCCACTGCACCGGCACGCAAAGTTCGGAGGAGCTCTTCTCCTGTCCTCCACTTTCTCCAGAACCGGCTGCGCATCTTCCTACGTCGCTAACCTTCTTTCACCTTTCTCTTCGTCCCACTAATTCCATCCCACTCCGCTCAGCCAACACAATCTAATAAATTCAAGACGTCTTGAAAGCTTTGATATGGATTGTCACTTCGATTAGCCACGCGCCTGCAGCTCCATAATTTGACTTTAACGAAATCACATACTCTGCTTCTACACGTCCAAACTGCCTCGCCTTTCTCGCCTTCTTCCTGTCTTCCGTTCATGCCGAAACAAGACGCAGCTTGTGAGGATGGCACAACCTGGGGTGGTCAAACCTGAATCTCCGGTTGCTCCGGTTGCTGGTCAGAAGAGGAAAAGACCGATTGAAAAGAAATTCTATGCTGTGAAAGTTGGGAAAGAGCCCGGAGTATACGAAACATGGGAGCAATGCTTAGCCCAGGTAACTGGTCAGAAGGGTGCCGTTTGTGAGTTCTACCACGCACGACCCCTCACCACCAAGCTGACCAACTACAGTCAAGTCGTTCCCAACTCAAGCCGACGCTCAAGCATTCGTGGAGGGCAAGCTTGTACCGCTGCCGAGCAAAAACCCAGGCGAACAGAAGTTCTACGCAGTTCAACATGGAAAGACACCTGGTGTTTACACGGACTGGCCTTCGGCACAAGCTCAGATCAGCGGCTTCAGAAACCCACGACATAAAAAGTTTGGTACAAGAGCAGAAGCAGAAGCGTTTGTGAATGAGGGCAAGCGAAAATCAGCTTACGACGTTGGTACTGGCATTAGCCCTGAAGAAGAAATACGACGACTGATCGTGAAGAATTCTGCGCCTGGCTTAGTCAACGGGGAGTTCATTGCGAAAGACAAGCAAGGCAATGTATTTGACCTTGGTCGAGGCCCATTGCCGCCAGGTGCAGAAGACGGCTTCGATCCGAACATCAAACTTGATCCAGATGGAACGATCAGACACCGTACAGAAGAGGAGAAGCAGAAGACGAAATTGATTCCCAAAGACAGCGACCCACCAGGCATGCTCAGAATCTATACGGACGGTTCAAGCCTCAAGAATGGACAAGCAGGAGCACGGGCTGGAGTAGGAGTGTTTTTTGGTCCACAGGACCCAAAGTATGATCCACCACTTTCTTCTACTCAATCCACTGAGATCCCTTTATACACAGTTGATTGGAGAGCACGGGGTGCGCCGAACAAACTGAAACGACGGAAGCTGACTTGGAGGTACAGAAATGTTTCCGAAGCATTAAAAGGATCGAAACAAACCAACCAAAGAGCTGAACTCACGGCTATTCAGCGGGCATTAGACATTGCGCCAAGCCATCGTGATGTTACGATATACACGGACAGCAAGTACTCTATTGATTGCGTGACGAACTGGTATAAGAACTGGGTAAAGAATGGATGGGTGAACAGTAAAGGGAAACCTGTGGAGAATAAGGATGTTGTTCAAGATATTCGGGACAAGATCGAGGAGCGGGATATGCTCGAAAAAGCAACATATTTTGTTTGGGTGAAAGGTCATGCTAGTGATGCTGGGAACATTGCAGCTGATCGGCTGGCTGTGGAGGGTGCTCACAAGGGGTCTCAGCATCTGTCGGGTCAACAGAGTGTCAGTGGACAAGACACGACCACTGCCACTGACGACGCTTCGGGTGACGAGAGTGACGAGGAAGTAGGATCTGGGGAGGACGACGAAATGGAGACCAGTGTTCAGCTGATGAGGGAGGCAATGGACGTGTAGAAGCAGAGTATGTGATTTCGTTAAAGTCAAATTATGGAGCTGCAGGCGCGTGGCTAATCGAAGTGACAATCCAT
>Ga0181464_1001887_pt1 | contig 10535 bp, 10 predicted proteins | sample InSIn2gowninarea_FD_119074 | JGI IMG/M metagenome (GOLD analysis project Ga0181464, IMG submission 119074) | Clean room microbial communities from NASA Spacecraft Assembly Facility at Jet Propulsion Laboratory, Pasadena, California, USA -... ...
TATTCTATAATAGATACAAGAACATTGTCAATTGCAACATGCTTGTATTTATGTTGGAAGAAAATCTAGCAGGCACTAGATTTGTTTTTCCCTACAATTTTGTTATTGGCAACAAGCTTGTGCTTATGCCATAATTAAATTTGGCACACTAGATTTCTTTTATTATATAATTTTGTTATGTGTTTGTGTTTATGTTAGAATGAAATTTAACACATATTATATTTCATTCACATTTCAATGTTGTCATTAGCAATGCGCTTGTGCTTAAGCTAGAAGGGAATCTAGAATTGCTCCATTTTTTTAGGTGCAATTTTCTTGGTGTTATGTTTGTGTTTGTGCTAGAGATAAATATAGAATGTGCTAGATTTATTTCAAATTGAAATGTTATTATGTGCTTTTTGTGAGCAAACATCAATTTTTTTCACCTTCAAATGTCATTATTGATAGTGTGCTTGTGCTTCTGTCAGAATTAAACCTAGCACACACTAGATTTTCTCCATAATGTAATATTGTTGTTGGCAATTCTTTTGTTTGTGCTAAAAGGAAATGTAGCACACATTATATTTCCTTCCCCTTGTAATGTTATTATTTCCAATGTGTTTTTTTTTTGGCATGCACCTTTGTTGTCGGCAATATGCTTGTCTTTATGCTAGAAGTAAATCTAGCACATGCTAGATTTCTTTCCCCTTGCAATGTTGCTATTGACAATGTTCTTGTATCTATTATAGAATAAAATCTAACACATAGTACATTTATTTTTCCCTGCAATATTTTTTTTGGCATTATACTTGTGTTTGGGTTAAAAGTAAATCTAGTATGGGCTAGATTTATTTCACCCTACTATGTTGTTATGTGCTTGTATTTTTTCTATAGGAAAATCTAGCATGAGTTAGATTTCCTTCACCTAGAAATGGTGTTATCAACAATGTGTTTGTGTTTGTGCTAAAAAATGAATGTAGCGTGTGCTTGATTTATGTTGTTATGTGATTATGTTTGTGCTAAAAGAAAATCTAGCACTTGTTAAAAAAATTCACCTTTTGATATTCTTATTGATTGTGCTTATGTTTGTGCTAAATGGAACCCTAGCTCGTGCTATATTTCTTCCATAATGTGATGTTGTTATTGGAAATTTGGCTGTTTGTGCTAGAAATATATTACCATGTGTTACATTTCCTTCACCTTGTAATGTTATTATTGGCAATGTGTTTGTGTTTGTGATAGAATAAAATGTGGCATGCACTAGATTTTTTTTTAATTTGTAATATTGTTGTTGGCAATATGTTTGTGTTTGTGTTAAAAGTAAATCTAGCATATGTTAGATTTCTTTCACCTTGCAATGTCGTTATTGGCGATTGAATTTCTATTTCTTATAAAGGAAATTCAACAATCTAGTAGACTTCCTTTGGCCTATAATTTTATTGTTTGTAATATGTGTGTTTTTGTTCTAGAAGTAAATGTAACAGGTGCTAGAATTATTTTACCATGCTATGTTATTATGCTCTTGTATTTGTGCTAGAAGGAAATATAACACACTTTAGATTTATTGTACCTTGCACTATTGTTATTGATAAGGTGTTTATATTTGTGATAGAAGAAAATATATTGTGAGCTAAATTTATTTTACCTTGCAATGTAGTTGTTGGCAATATACTTTTGGTTGTTCTAAAAGTAAATATAACATGTGTTGAATTTCTTTAATCCTACAAATCTTTTATGTGCTCGTGGTTGTGCTAGAATAAAATATAGCACATTCTAGATTGTTTTTCCCTACAATGTTGTTGGAAACATGCTTATGTTTGTGTTAGAAATAAGTCTAACAAGCACTAGACGTTTTTGAAGCTATAATGTTGTTATGTGATTATTTGCGCTAAAGGAAATCTAGCACTCATTATATTTTTTTCATATTACAATGTTGTCATTAGAAATGCACTTGTGTTTCTGATAGAATGAAATCTAGCATGTGTTAGATTTTTTTTGCTGAATAATGTTGTTGGAAATAGGCTTGTGTTTTTGCTAAAAGTAAATATAACGCATGCTATTTTTTTTTCACCTTACAATGTTTTTATGTCCTTGTTTTTGAGCTAGAAGGAAAATTAACATGCACTAGATTTGTTTCACAATGCAATGTTGTGGTTGGAAATTTGGTTGTTTGTGCTAGAAGTAAATATGCTACAATTCTTTGACCTTGGAATTTTGTTATTGGAAATTTACATGTGATTGTGTTAGAAGGAAATTTAGCACATGCTAGATTTCTTTTATTGCAATGTTGTTATTGGAAATATGCTTTAGCTTGTGTTAGAAGTAAATTTAGTGTGTGCTACATTTCTTTAACCCTACAATGTTGTTATATTCTTTTGTTCATGCTAGAAGGAAATCTAGCATGCGTTAGATTACTTTCACCCTGTAATGTGCTTGTGTTTGTGTTGGAAAGAAATCTAGTACGCACTAGATTTCCTTGCCCTTTAATGTTTTTTTTGTCAACATGGTTGTGTTTGTGCTAGAAGTAAATATAGCATGTGCTAGAATTATTTAGCCTTACAATGTTTTTGTTTTCTTGTGTTTATACTAGAAAAAAATCTAACACACATTAGATTCATTTCATCTTGATAATTTGTTATCAGCAATGCACTTATCTTTGGGCTAGAAGGAGATATTTCAGGCACTATATTTATTTCATAATGCAATGTTGTTGTTACAAATATGGTTGCTTGTGCTAGAAGGAATCTAGCATGCATTATGTTTCCTTTACCTTCCAATGTGATTTTTTGTGTGATAGAAATGAATCTAGCATGAAAAAGATTTATTTAGTTCTATAATGTTATTATGTGCTTGTGTTTGTGCTAGAAGGAAATATAACATGCGTTAGATTTATTTGAAATTGAAATGTTGCTTGTCTTTCTGTTGGAAGAAAATTTAGCACAGGCTAGATTTCTTATACTCTACAATGTTGTTGTTGGCAACATCTGTGTATATGTGGTACACATAAATCTAGCACTTGGTAGATTTCTCACTCTACAATGTTGTTATGTACTTGTGTTTACGCTAAAAGGTAATCTAACACATGTTATTTTTTCTTTTACCTTACACTGTTTCTATTGCTAAAAAAAAATTTGGGGCTAAAAGGAAATCTAGCATGTGCTAAATTTGTTTTGTCCTATAATGTTATCATTTGGAAATATTTATATGTTTGTGTTAGAAGTAAATATAATGGAGAACAATTTTTTCGCACCGTAAAACATTTTTATGTGATTATGTTTACACTAAAAGGAAATCTAGTATGCATTATATTTATTTCACCTTGTAATGTTGTTATTTTCAATGTGCTTGTGTTTTTGATAGGCGGAAATCTAGCATGTGTTAGATTTGTTTTGTCAAGCAATGTTGTTGGTAATATGTTTATGAATTTTTACTAGAAGGAAATTGAGTATGCATTATATTTTTTTCACCATGCAATAATATTTTTGACAATCTAGTTATTTGGGCTAGAAGGAAATCAAATGCCTTGCATTGTTTTTATTTTTCAATGCGATTCTGTCTATGCTAGAACGAAATTTATCATGCACTATTTTTGTTGCAGATTTGTTGTTGATAATATGTTGGTGTTTGTGATTGAAGTAAATCTAGCACATACTAGATTCTCACATGTTTCAATGTTGTTATGTGATTTTGTTTATGATACAATGATGCATTAGATTTGCTTCAACTTAAAATATTATTTTTCACAATGTACTTTTGTTTGTGCTAGAAGAAAATCTTGTGGGTGGTAGATTTTTTTTTCCTTACAATGATGTTATTGGTAATATGATCTTTTTTTTTGATAAAAATAAATCCAACATTTATTAGATTTCTTTAGTCATACAATAATTTTATTTTCTTATGCTTGTGCTAGAAGGAAATGTAGCATGCATTAGATTTTCCTTTACCTTGTGGTAGTGTTGTTGTTGGAAACATAATTGTGTTTGTGCTAGAAGAAAATCTACCACAGGCTATATTTATTTCACCTACCAATGTTGATATGACTTTTTCCTTTTTTTCTAGAAGGAAATGTGGCATGCTTAAATTTTGTTCTCCTTCCAATGTTTTTATTAGTAATGTGCACGTAGAAATAAATATAGCATATGCTACATTTAATTTTATTTGCAATACCGCCATTGGAAATGTGTTTGTGCTTTTGCTAAAAGTAATTCTAGCACATGCCAGATTTATTTCACCCTACAATGTTGTTAAGTATTTTTTTACGCTAAAATGAAATTTAACGTACAATAGAGTTATTTCACCTCGCAATGTTTGTATTGACAATGTTCTTGTGTTTGTGATAGAGGGTAATATAGATTTTTTTTTCACAATGTAATGTTGATGTTGGAAACATGCTTATGTTTGTACCATATCCCATTCATAGACCACATATTCCATATGAAGGGCCTTCTAATCATTTCAGGGTTTAACATTTTTTATATTGTAACATATATGTAGGCATGGACTAAGACCTCATTGTCTCTAAAAGACAAGGTCAAATATCACAAGCATGGAGTTGTCCCACGAAAGATTATTAATGCAACGTTTTTCTTGACAATGTGTTTGTGTTTGTGCTAGAAGGAAATTCAACACGCACTATATTTGCTTTAAAATGCAATGTTGTTGTTGGAAATATTATTGTTTGTGATAGAATGGAGTCTAGCATGTGTTACATTTCCATTTCCTTGCAATATTTTTGACAACAATGTGATTATGTTTGTGCTAGAAGGAAATCTAGCTTGTGCTAGATTTATTTTGGTTTTCAATGTTGTTCTTGGAAATATGCAAGTGTTCATGCTAAAAATAATTTTAACATGTGCTAGATTTCTTTCACCATACAATGATTTTATTGGAAATATCCACGTGTTTGTGATAGAAAGAAATCTAGGATGTAATATATTTGTTTTTCTTTGCAACATTATTGTTTCCTTATGCTTTTGTTTTTGCAAGAAGTAATTTTATCACATTCTATATTTATTTCACCTTGCAATGTTGTTATGTGTTTGTCTTTTTGCTAGGCGAATATCTCGAAGAAAATCTAATGATCGCCATAGTTAATGTTCTTTCATTGTGTTTTGCTTTGATGGTTTCTAAAGAAAAGTAAGAACATACATGACTATAAAAGATAAACTTTGTGTAAATATGATGTTTTTATAGTCGCTATAGTTGTTTTTATTTATTCACGATGTAATGTTTTCTTTTGGAAATGTGCTTATGCTCATGCTAGAAGGAAATCTAGTAGGTGTTAGCTTTTCTATAGTCACAATTGAAAGAAAATAATAAATTATTTGGGGGTGCCCTTTTTCTAATCAACACTGTGATTAGCTATTATTGTGAGTCATACACTTGTTATTGTTCTTGTTCATTTTTTTATACATATAATGATGTCAATAGTTATAATATTTATAAATTCATATTTTCTTCAATATTTTGAAACTGTGATAATAGGTTTTTACTTTATTTTCAAAAGCCATGGACTATGAAGCTAGTGAGAATTAAAAGGAAACATCCAAGGAAAAAGGATGTTCAAGAAACACAACACCAAAATATTAAATTTTATGACAATTTTAAAATTAGTTTATACTTTGTTACAATGGTTAGACATTATGCTAATAAATGGTTGTTGATTAATGATGTTTGCGCTATATTTATTATTCTAGTAAGCTTGCATATGGTTTGAAATTCTTTGATTTTGTGTGAATATGTATGAAATGAGATGTTATAAGAGATGAATCCATTATATTTTTTAACTTATTTTAAATTATTTTTATATTTTCTTACAAATGTTTCTAGATGCTAAGAACTATGGTACAAGTGAGATTCCAAAAAAAAACATCAAGGAAAAAAGTGAATTCAAATATGACACAACACAAATCTCCTATAGTTGGTATTACATTTTAAGATATAAACTATGTTCATTTTCAAATAACTAGACAATGTTCTAGTATGTAATTTAAGGCTTAATGAATTTTGATATATCATTGAATGGTCACCTAGCCAAAATTGCTAGGAAAATGAAATGCACCTTGTTAGTATGAATTTTCCACATTAAAAAACCACTTTCACATAAAAACCCATGGAAATAGCCTTAGGAGTGGGTTTTTAATTAGGACAACCCATACTAACATGGGCATTTTTCTCTTCCTAGCAATTTTACCTAGGTGATAACTTTTGGTGTCATATAGTAAACTTGCATAACACATGTATTGCTTTATTATTGTGCATGCAAATGAAAATAGTGTATTATAAGGTTTTTTAATAATATATGATATTTCATGTCTTCCATAATTTGTTTTTCTAGAAACTATGGAATCTGGTGTGCCTAAAATTTGAAGTAAACTACCGAAGAGAAAAAAAAATGATATAAAAATCATGTGTCCTTCAACTCGTATGGTTGTTTTCTATTTTATGTATACTCTCTTAGAAATTGTTATATTAAGTGGTTTTTTCAAAATTTAAAAGAACATTATGTGATAATCTTTGAAATTATAATTTCATTTTGATTCACATAAAAAAAAAAAAAAAATTGTTTATAGAATTGGTTGGCCCCAAACCAAGTGAAATATTAAAACCATCATTTAATAAAAATAAACGTTATTCAAGTTAAATGGTACTATCAATAACACATTTTACTTCTACGCTTGAAATGATAAAAAATTCAATAAATCTAATAAATATGGGTTTGTTCGATATTGGTATTTCCAAGTAATCAAACTCTATGATCTAATATTTGTAGCGGTTCTGCCTATAAATATCCTTCTGGTTCCACTTGTACCAAATTCCAATCAATCACATGATAAATATCATGGACATATTTATTAAGGAGACATAAAAAACATTATGTAATTTTCTATGGCTAGGAAATGTTAGCTAATAAGTTATTGGCCCAACTCTAGCTAAAATCTCAAAGGGACCACAAAACCTTGGTGCTAGTGTAGCACAAGTTTCTAATCGCAAATTTCACTTCCTTGGTTTTACTTTCACACACATGTTCTCCCACATTAAATTCTCTATGTATTCTCTTTTTATCTGCATCAAATTTTTGTCGGTCTTATACATTTTTAAAATTTTGTCTAATCTTCTTCTCAACTTTCTCCATTTCTTGTAGAAAATTACGTCCCGATACTAGCATGTCTTCTGGTTGACTCCAACTTAAGGGAGTGTGGAATTTCCTTCCATTCATTTCATCAAAGGTACTAATTTTTATATATTTCGATAGTTGTTGTTATATGAAAATTCCACTAAATGTAAGAAATTCTCCCACTTGGTGGGTCTGTCCATAACACACATTCTTAGCATTTCCTCTAAAATCTGGTTGGTTCTTTATGTTTGTTTGTCTATTTGAGGGTGGTAGGTGGTAATAAAGTTAAGTCGTTTACCCATTCCTCCACAAAGTGTCTTCCAAAAATTGGAAGTAAATTTAGCATATCTATTAGATAGCACCATTTTTTATATGCCATGCCACCGAAAAAATTCCCCCGTGAATATGTATACAACCTGTAATGTTCCAAATGTAGATTGAACAATTATAAAACGTGTTGATTTTCTTAATTTATCTATCGAAACTATAATCGGCCATGTTGCCTTCTTGTTCTCAGAAATGAAATCTAAAGAAATAACCTCCCACTTACACTCTAGAGTGGGTAATATATTCAATATTCGAGTTGGGTGTTGGTGTTATACCTTCTCTTATTAACACTCTAAACATTTGGCCAAATATTTTTCCACTTCATTCTTCATACCAGGCCAATAAATTCTCTTCTCAAGGCTAAAATCAGTTTATAATTTCATGGATGTCTCGCAAAAGGTTTATTGTGATGTTCATCCAAGATAAGATGCTTTAGTGTAGTTTCGTTAGGAACATAAATCTTCTTACTATATGTTAACAATTTTTTCGAATTTTTTGCATAACCGAGTACTATTATTTGTTGTAATTTTTATTATAATTTCACATAAACCTCATATTTTTGTGCCAAAACTTTTATTTGTTTTGCAAAATTTCTTTTATCACTAGTAATAGAAATTTCCATTAGTTGATTTGCATGCTTAGTTAAAGAATTTGTTGCTTTTTTTTCCCTTTTCCTTTAATATCCATTATGTCGAACTCAAATTCACCTAAAAAATTTGTCCACCTAGCTTAGCTAGCATTTAAATCAAATTGATTGAAAAAATGTATTTTAGGCTATTGTGGTCAGTAACAAGCATAATCATTTTTCCCAATAAGTATTGCCTCCACATTTTTAAAGCATATATTACAACAACTAATTCTAGTTCATATACAACATAGTTTCTTTCATTTTGTTTTAATTTCCTTGACTCATACACTTCCACATAATTCTCTTGCATTAAAACACCACCCAACCCTTGAAGACATGCATCAGTACACACTACATACACTTTTTTTGGATCTACAATATTTAGAATTGGTGCTACTATTAACAAATGTTTGAATTTTTCAAACTCTCTTCACATTTTCCTGTCCATTCAGATTTCACTCCTTTCTTTTGTAAAGAATTGATAGGATAAGCCAATTTGGAAAATCATTAAATGAACCTTTTGTAATATTCTATAATCCCCATGAATGACTGAATATCTGACAAATCCTTAGGTATTGGCCTATTTAAGATGGCCGTAACCTTTTCAAGATCAATAGATAATCCTTATTTTGAAATGACATGTCCCATATACTGTATTTTGTCTTTATAGATATCACATTTGCTAAATTTTGCATATACTTGGTTTTCTCTTAAAGTTTATAACATCGTTCTTAAATGTTCTTCATATTCTTCTTGAATTTTTGAATACACCAAAATATCATTCGTGAATACCAATACAAATTTATCTAAGTACTTACTAAGCACATTATTCATTAAGCACATAAACATTGCAGGTGCATTAGTAAGACCAAAAGATAATAATAAAAATTCTTAGTGTTCATATCCTATTCAAAATGATGTTTTATGTATGTCTTCATCTTTTATCCTTAAATGGTGGCATCATGTTCTCAAATCAATTTCTGAGAATACTATTGCTCCTCTGACTTGGTAAAATAGATCATCAATGTAGGGAAACAAATAATTATTTTTAATAGTTTGTTTGTTCAATTGTTACTAGTTTATGCACATCACAAATGTGCCATATTTCTTTTTCACAAATAGTATTGGGGCTCCCTAAGGTGAAAAATTGGGCTCATCTTCAATTCTAGCAATTCACAGATGCTCATTCTATAAGTGGTCTTTGATATATCCCTCTTGGGTGGTAATCATGGAATTTATTCCAGAAATACATCTTAATATTCTCTGATTATAGCTAATTCATCTAATTTTGAATCTTATATTTTCTTATTGTTTTCCTCAATTTTAACTACAAAGATTTTGTAGCCTTTTTTGGGCACTTATTTTCAACTGTAAAGCTAAAATTTTCCTAAATAGGCCTAGGAATGTTTTTTATTAGTTTTTTAGTTCCTTCATCGCTGATGCAAATCCCTATTTTCTCTAAATAGTTTATCACAAACATGTGTTTCACTAACCCTGTTACACGAAAATCTGTCACCATGACTATTTGCAGTCAGTATGGGTCCCTCAACAACCATACTGTCCCCCTTGTCAATGAAAACTTTTTGAGCATAGTTCCTTGTCTTGTGTCAAGCTCATTAAAATATGAATCAAGGATTTTCGAGCACAGTTCCTTGTCTTGTGTCAAGCTCGCTAAAAAATGAAACAAGGATAGGTTATATAGGTAGATTGTAGAAAGAAGGATTTCGAGGAAAGTTCCTTTTACTATGTCGACCTCATTAAAAAATAATCAGTGAGTTTGAGGATAGTTTTTTCTTGTATCAACCTCGTTAAAAAATGAAACAGGCTGTCGAGGAAAGTTTTTTTCCCTACGCCAACCTCGTTAAAAAATGAATCAGTGAGAGCAAGGATAGTTTTTTCCCATCTCAACCTCGTTAAAAAATGAAACAGGTGTCCATGAGGACAGTTCTTTTCACTAAGTCAAGCTCATTAAAAAATGAATCAGGTAGATTTAGGTTATATAGGTAGATATGAGCATAGTTCCTTTTCTTGTGTCAAGCTCATTTTAAAACATGAAACAAAGGTTTGGGGATAGTTCTTTTCTTGTGTAAACCTTCTTAAAAACTTAAACAACTCCCTTTTCGAGTCAAATCTTTTCAAGAACTTGAATGTAAACCTTCATTCCATCCACCTGGTTGAATGCAATGAAGCTTTGGGGCAGGTACTTTGCTTTGCATCATTATGCTGGGGGCATGCAAACTTTTTGAGCATAGTTCCTTGTCCTGTTTCAAGCTCGTTAAAAAATGAATCAAGGTTTTTCGAGCATAGTTCCTTGTCTTGTGTCAAGCTCACTAAAAAATGAAACAAGGATAGGTTATATAGGTAGATTGTAGAGAGTAGTTATGAGCATAGTTCCTTATCTTGTGTCAAGCTCGTTTAAAAAATGAAACAAGGGTTTGAGGATAGTTCTTTTCCTGTGTCAACCTCACTAAAAAATGAAACAGC
>Ga0181464_1001888_pt1 | contig 10535 bp, 9 predicted proteins | sample InSIn2gowninarea_FD_119074 | JGI IMG/M metagenome (GOLD analysis project Ga0181464, IMG submission 119074) | Clean room microbial communities from NASA Spacecraft Assembly Facility at Jet Propulsion Laboratory, Pasadena, California, USA -... ...
CTGTACTGGCAGGTTTCGAAACAGTGAAAGATGCAATGTCCAATAATGATATGTCTGAATTTATAGCTTCGCTGATGCTTGATGAGATTGCTTCGGGCATTCCTTATCATCTCGAGCCCGGAACAGCTTCCGGTTTCGGAAAGAAAGTTCTTGACAGATTCAGAAATCCGGCAATTGAACACAAGTGGATAAGTATTACGATGCAATACAGTTCGAAAATGAAAATGCGTAATATTCCTGTCCTTATAAAGTACTACGAAGATCATAACAACCCACCTCAATCCATAGCGCTCGGTTTCGCTGCCTACATATTATTTATGAAGGCTTCAAAAACCGAAGGAGAAAAGTTTTTTGGTGAGCTAAACAATCAGTCTTACCCGATCCAGGACGATCAGGCTGCAAAATTGAATGAGTTATGGAAACTGCACGGTGCCAAAGGTATTGTCGAAGCAGTTTTGCAGGACACACAATTATGGGGTACCGATCTTTCGAAATTACCGGGTTTTAGTGTTGCTGTAAATGATCATCTCCAGGCCCTGATAAGTATTGGAGGTAAGCAGGCACTAAGCTCTTTTCAACAAAATAAAGTGCTTGCCTGATTAAGATAAATCACTTGCCTGATTAGTGTAAATTGTTTGCCTGATTGTTTCAATAATCAAAAGTTCAAATTGCTGTGACATATGAAAAGATTTCTGGATGATAATTTTTTATTGCAATCAAAAACTGCTGAAAAACTTTATCACGACTACGCAGTAAAAATGCCTATTGTAGATTATCATTGCCATCTGCCACCAGACCAGATCGCAGCTGATAATAGCTTCGACAACATTACCCAGGCCTGGCTCTATGGTGACCATTATAAATGGCGGGCTATGCGCACTCATGGTGTAGATGAGAGTTACTGTACCGGTAACCAGCCAGACGAAGCAAAGTTCCACAAGTGGTCTGAAACGGTTCCATATACAATGCGGAACCCTCTATATCATTGGACACACCTGGAACTGCTGCGTTATTTTGAAGTGCGTGAAGTGTTAAATCCGGATTCATCGAAAAAAGTCTATGATGAGTGTACGGCGAGATTACGCACACCTGAATATTCGATTCGCAACTTATTGAAGAAAATGCAGGTACGCGTGATCTGTACTACAGACGATCCGGTAGATAATCTTGCTGATCACCAAAAGTTAAGAAAAGAAAACTTTGAGATAAAAATTCTCCCGGCTTTCAGACCCGACAAGGCGATGCAATCCGATGATGTTGCAGTATTGAATAAATACATTGACCGGCTGGAAGGAGTTTCTGATACCTCAATTGGTAGCTTTAATGAATACCTGGCAGCATTAAAGAAACGTCACGACTATTTTGCTGAAAATGGTTGTACAGTTTCTGATCATGGTCTTGAACGGCTACATGCTGCAGATTATACTGAATCAGAAATTGAGCAGATTTTTATAAAGATCAGGAACCAGAAATCGCTGACAAACGAAGAAAATGAAAAATTTAAGTCTGCGATGCTTATTCATTTCGCGACCTGGGATCATGAGAAGAACTGGGTTCAGCAATTCCATGTGGGTGCCTTGCGTAATAACAATTCGAGGCGTTTAAAAGAACTGGGACCAGATACTGGCTGGGACTCCATCGGCGATTTTTCACAGGCACAAACATTATCAAAGTTTCTCAACAGACTGGACTCACAAAATCAACTCACAAAAACCATTTTATATAATCTTAATCCCGCAGACAATGCGCTGATGGCTACCATGGCAGGCAACTTCAATGATGGTACTATTCCGGGAAAAATACAATTTGGTTCTGGCTGGTGGTTCCTGGATCAGAAACAGGGAATGATTGAACAGATGAATGCACTTTCAAATATGGGCTTAATCAGCAGATTTGTCGGAATGCTAACTGATTCAAGAAGTTTTCTTTCTTATCCACGTCACGAATATTTCCGCCGGATACTTTGTAATCTTTTCGGAGAAGAAATAGAAAATGGGGAACTTCCCAACGATATTCCCTGGATAGGAAAGATGATAGAAGATATTTGTTATAACAACGCAAAAAATTATTTTAACTGGTAATGGGAAAGGTGCTATGTTTTGGAGAACTGTTGCTTAGGTTATCACCTGCCACAAACGGTGAATGGATCAAAGAACAATCCATTCCTGTTTTCGTCGGCGGAGCGGAATTGAATGCGGCCCAGGCCCTTGCCAAATGGGAAGTGCCGGTTTCGTATTTGTCTGCATTGCCCGTTAATTTATTATCTGAGCAAATCGTCACTTATCTAAATCAAAAAAATATAGATTGTTCGGTTATGCAATACCGGGGGGACCGGATTGGAACTTATTATTTGCCTGTTGGATCTGAACTCAAAAATGCCGGGGTGATATACGATCGCGCACATTCTTCGTTCTCAGAACTTCAACCCGGAATGATAGACTGGAACGAGGTGCTTAAAGACGTAACCTGGTTTCATTTCAGTGCTATCTGTCCTGCCATATCCCAGGGTGTCGCTGATGTTTGTGAAGAAGCCCTCAAAGCGGCAACAACAAAAGGCATCACAATTTCGGTTGATTTAAATTATCGTTCTAAATTATGGAAATACGGATTGAATAGCGTGGACGTGATGCCGGGACTTGTTCACTATTGTCATCTTATTATGGGAAATGTATGGGCAGCCAATATGATGCTTAACGTCCCGATTGATCATACACTTCATCAACAGAATGACAAAAATGTCTATCTTGAACAATCCCTGAAAACTTCGGAGTATATCAGGAAGCAGTACCCGAATTGTAAAGCGGTTGCAAATACCTTTCGGTTTGACCAGGGTATAACAGGGATAAGATATTACACAACTCTTCATGAGTCAAACAAACTATACGTTTCTGATGAATATCATACGGAACGGGTTATTGATAAAGTTGGCAGTGGTGATTGTTTTATGGCAGGTCTGATTTATGGACGATATTATAATAAAAGCAGCCAGGAAACCCTTGATTTTGCCACGGCTGCGGCATATGAAAAACTTTTTATTATGGGGGATGCAACAGACAAAACAGTGGAACAGGTAAATGCTGCAATAAAAAAACATGGTTAAGACAACAGATATTCTGAACACGGTACGGGGCCAGGGTTTGGTGCCTCTTTTTTATCATGACGATGCTGATCTCTGCGCCGGGATCACAACTGCCCTTTATGAAGGTGGGGTCCGGATACTTGAGTTCACAAACCGGGGACCGGGGGCACTTAGAAATTTCCGGATCCTCAGGCAACTTATAAATGATAAACTCCCGGGTATGCACCTGGGTATCGGAACAATAAAAAACGAACGGGACGCTACCGCATTTATTGACGCGGGCGCTGATTTTATCATTTCGCCCATCGTACACACCGGGATAGCCGGAATAACGCATGCTGCCGGATTGTTGTGGGTGCCTGGCTGTCTTACACCGACTGAAATTGCTCTTGCAGAAACAACCGGGGCTAAGTTGGTTAAAGTTTTCCCGGGAAGCCTGGTAGGACCATCTTATATTTCGGCAATAAAGGATATATTTCCCGAAATCCTGTTTATGCCAACAGGGGGTGTTGATATGACTAAAGAAAGTATTAGTGCCTGGTTTAAAGCAGGAGTTGTAGCCGTCGGCTTGGGCAGCAAACTGATAACAAAAGAAGTATTGGATAAAGCATCTTATAAAACCCTAAGCGCAGCTGCTGCGGAAGCACTAGCTATCGTTCATTCTGTTAAAAATTAACTCCTTCATGAATCAGACAAAAATAGGTAGATACCGGTGGACGATATGTGCCCTCGTTTTTTTTGCTACTACAATCAATTATCTCGACCGCCAAGTTATAAGTCTTGTTAAACCCGATCTCGATGCAGAGTTTAACTGGACCGAAAATGACTATGCTAATATCACGGTTGCATTTCAGCTCGCTTATGCCTTTGGAATGTTTTTCGTCGGAAGGCTGATCGATAAGTTAGGAACTAAATTGGGATATGCGATTTCCTTATTGTTATGGAGCATTGCAGCAATGGGACATGCTCTTGTAAATAGTACTGGTGGCTTTTTTGTTGCGCGCGCTGCACTCGGTGTTACCGAAGCAGGTAATTTTCCAGCTGCCATAAAAACAATTGCGGAATGGTTTCCCAAAAAGGAGCGGGCCCTGGCAACAGGTATTTTTAATTCTGGCACCAATATCGGAGCGATAATCGCGCCACTCACTGTACCTTTTATCGCCGTGGAGTGGGGATGGAAATGGGCATTCATTATAACCGGAGCTATAGGCCTGATCTGGTTGCTTTTCTGGTTCCTGGTTTATGAAGTACCTAAAAAACACAAAAAATTATCAAAACAGGAGTTTGAATTTATCAACTCAGACCAGGATGAAAAAATAGATGAGACTATAGTTCAGGAGAAAGTTTCATGGGTAAAACTCCTGGGTTACAAGCAAACCTGGGCATTTGCAACTGGTAAATTCCTTACTGATGGTGTATGGTGGTTTTATCTTTTCTGGTTACCTAGTTTCCTTATTGGTGGTTACGGACTCTCGAAAACAGACATTGCATTTCCTGTAGCGCTTGTTTATACCATTGCTGCAGTGGGAAGTGTTTTTGGTGGTTGGTTGCCGTTGTATTTTATCCGGAAGGGGTGGCCGGTGTTCAAAGCGAGAAAAACGGCAATGTTAATCTATGCCTTTTGTGCTTTGCCGGTAGTTACTGCACAGCTTTTCGGAAATACTACGATGTGGTACGCGGTATTTATTATTGGATTTGGCGCGGCGGCTCACCAGGCATGGAGCGCAAACATATTTACAACTGTCTCTGATATGTTTCCCAAAAAAGCTGTTGGCTCTGTTACAGGTATTGGGGGGATGGCCGGGGGACTCGGAGGAATGTTAGTAGCAAAAATTGCAGGGTGGCTCTTTACTTATTATAAAGCGGAAGGCAATATTGTAACCGGTTATATGATTATGTTCATTGGATGTGGGTTGGCCTACCTGTTAAGCTGGATTATTATGCACTTTCTTGTGCCAACAATGAAGACGGTTAAATTGTAGTATAGGAAATGGAAAATATGGGTATCGGTCGCAAACTGGCGGAATATTTATATCTTAAAAAAAGAGACCCCAATGAGCCTCAAACTCAATGGATGAAATATATGCATGGTATCAACAGGATTTCTATCCTGATGTTTCTTGCAGCCATTATAATAATGTTACTAAAACTATTTGTGTTTAAAAAGTAACAACAGACCTTAAGACACTCAACAGACCTTAAGACACCCAATAGAACTTAAGATATCCAATTGAAATAAGATAATCTGGAAAGGACTTAAGAAATAACGGAATTTGTTTTTGCAAAACTTAAAATAAGTTCTGCTGCGTTTTTTGAAGCATCACCGCCTTCACTGAGCAGTTGTTTCAGCGCTGTATAGTCCCGCTTCAGTTCCTGTTGTTTAATCGGATCTTTTAAGAGTTTTGTAAGTTCGGTTTCCAGATTTTTTTCATTCATTTCATCCTGAATCAGCTCTTTAACCACCTCTTTGTCCATAATGAGGTTAACCAGGGAAATATATTTTATCTTGATAAGTCTTTTGGCAATTTCGTAAGAGATTTTACTGCCTTTATAACAAACCACTTCAGGCACCCCGAACAAAGCTGTTTCCAGGGTAGCAGTTCCAGAAGTCACCAGGGCTGCGCTCGCCTGGGATAATAAACGGTAGGTTTCATTAGTAACACCCGAAACATTCTGATAATTCTTAAGCAATTCCTTATAAAATTCATCTTCCTGTCCTGGTGCCTGGGCAACAATAAACTGGTAATCGGGAAAGCGGACTGCAAGTGCCAGCATAACAGGCAACTTTACTAATATTTCCTGTTTGCGGCTTCCAGGCAGTAAAGCAATGATCGGTTTATCTGAAAGTGGGGTTTTATTTCCATTCAGTTTGTATTTTTCAATCACGCCAACCAGGGGGTGACCTACATATTCGACTTCAAAATTCCACTTCTGGTAAAATTGTTTTTCAAAAGGTAAAATCACCAGCATCTTGTCGACATGCTGACGGATTTTTTTGACCCTGGATTCTTTCCAGGCCCAAACCTGGGGAGAAATGTAATAGACAATCCGGAATTGTTGTTGCCTGGCCCATTCAGCTATTCGCAGGTTAAAGCCAGGATAGTCGATCAGGATAATTACATCCGGCCTGAACTTCAATATATCCTGTTTGCAAAATGACAGGTTCTTTAATATAGTCGGTAGATTTTTTACAACTTCGATAAATCCCATAAATGCGAGGTCCCGGAAATGTTTTACAATCTGTACACCCGCATCATGCATCAGGTCGCCGCCCCAGCCACGGAATTCATTTCCGGAATCCAGGGCCTTCATTTCCCTCACCAGGTTACTGCCATGAAGATCGCCGGAAGCTTCGCCCGCAATGATATAATAACGCATTCCTTTTTACCTGCTTTTCTTTGCAAAGTACTGAAAAGCATTTATTTCATGGAGATAGGATCAGGGTCGCCATCCGGATCATTTTTAGCATATCCGGCTATTTGAATTCCCTTGCCGCTTAACAGCAACAAGCCGGCAACATGAGGTGCTGCCATTGAGGTCCCACTCAGGTAGGCATACCTTTTTTCTGTATAAGTCGAAAGTATATGTACTCCGGGCGCAGCGAAGTCTACCGCATCATTACCATAATTTGAAAATGAGGCAAAATTGTTGAGGCTGTCTATGGCAGAAACCGTATAAATATTGGGTGCATTAGCCCGGGCCGGAGAGTAGTTAGCCGCGGGTTTGCTGTTGTTGCCAGCTGCTATCGTTACAAAAACTCCTTTTGCAGCTGTTTGCTTTACCTGGCTGTCAAATATGTCAGATGATTCTTCTTCACCGAGACTGATATTTACAACATCACCGGCTTTGGCATTTGTGTTAACATAGGCCAGCGCTTTGACGATTGCGCCCAGGGTACCTTCGCCTTCAGTATTTAAAACTTTCAGCGCCACAAGAGTTGCATTTGACGCTACTCCCAGTACACCAAATAAGTTGTTTTTTGCACCGATAATACCGGCAACATGAGTTCCATGTCCATTTTTATCTTCAAAAGAGGCATCACCGGTGATAAATGAACGGCTTCTTGAAAGATCAACATTAAGATCAGGATGTGTAGATTCAATTCCCGTGTCAATTACCCAGGCAGTTTTACCTGTTCCATCTCCATACCCTGTCTTTTTAACATTCCAGGTTAACAGTGTAGGTGCGGCTATTGTAAAACAAGATCCCAATGCAATGATCCTGTCCTGCTCAACTGCTGCGATCAAAGGATCATCAGCGAGTTTCTCAGCCTCTTCCTTATTGATACTGGCTATAAAGCCTGCTCGGCCTCCCTGGAAGCGTGACATGATCCTGGAATTGGTAAGCCCGTTCCTTTTCAACATTACACTGAGCCTGTTATCAGAAGAAAGTGTGGTTACTGGTTCTCCGTCAGAAGCAGACGGTTTATACATGACAATGTACTGGCTATCAATTACAACCCCATTCCTGATACCGTTTCCAACGATACAAATTTCAGTACCTGCTGATTCTGAATTCGTCGACTTTTTACAAGCAAACAATAAGACTGCAGCAGCTGCAGTAACAAAAGTTGTAAGGAATCGATGCATGAAACTCATTTGTGAACTATAAACGCTCCAAAACGTTGAATGGTGACCGAAGTAGATAGCTTTAACATGTAATTAAGCATTAATACATAGTGGTGAGTGGTGAGTGGTAAGTAGTGAGTGCCTTTAATTCAAAAAGTGTTCCGGATTTATTAATCATTTTAGAATTTCCAACCCTAACTCATCACTCAACTCACCACTTACCACTCACCACTCACCACTGAAGTATTATTTTTAAAAAATAAGAGTAAAATATCATGATTCCGCTTTGCTTTGCGCCTATTAACCAGTAAATTAGTAGCGTCATCCCTGTTGATCATTTGCTTGATTTTCAAATTGTACAGGCTACTAATAATCGCAGCAGAAATTGATGGCCCTTTAACCCCTCCCGACTTCCAACACCAGTTTTTACTACGGTAATCCGTATTATTAATTCTATTTACTATTACTCAACTGAATCTTGCATGCAGGTACCTTCCTACAGTCATTTAAATATCCTTACAGTTGAAGACAATCCGGGTGATCTTTTTTTAGTAGAAGATATGTTAAGATCCACCCAGCTCCGGATTGACCGTTTGTATTCTGCTGACAGGATACAGCAAGCTTGTGACATCATAGAGAATAATCATATACATCTCGTCCTGCTTGACCTTTCCCTGCCGGATAGCAGCGGGCTCGAATCATTTATGGGTATTCGACATCTGACTGATAAAATACCGGTTATCATTCTGACCGGACTGTCCGATGCTAATGTAGCGCTCGAAGCAATAAAAAACGGGGCACAAGACTATCTTATCAAAGGTGAGTTCAACAAAAATTTGCTTACCAAATCGATACAATATAGCCTTGAGAGAAAATTGCAGATGGAAAATCTCTGGCAAAGTAATGAGCGTTTCAATATGGTTGTAAGGGCAACCAATGATGCCATCTGGGACAGGGACCTTTCAGTAAACACTATTTACTGGGTTGGAGATTCTTATAAACGTTTATTCGGGCATGATGTGGTGGATGATTTCGCCCCAAAAGGACAATGGGAAAGTTTTCTTCACCCGGAAGATCAACTACGGGTGATTGAGAAGTTTGCCAAAACTATCCGGGATGGATTTGGTAATACCTGGGAGGATCAATATCGTCTGCGTAAAAAGGATGGTAACTATGCTTATGTTCATGACCGTGGTTATATAATCTACGATAATGAAATCCCCGTGCGAATGATCGGATCCACACAAGATATAACAGAAAGAAAGAGAGTGGAAGAGGTAGTGCTGGCATCTGAAGCCAAATATCGGCAGATGTTTTATCGCAATCCATATCCTGCCTGGATCTATGATGCTGAATCTCTGCAAATACTGGAGGTGAACGATGCGGCTATTGACACTTATGGTTACAGCCGTGACGAATTCATGAATCTCAGCCTAAGCAATATTTATTTGAGCGAAGACCTTCAGAAACTTACTGAAGGAAACGAGATTTCTTATCCGTCCCGAACCTATAAAGCCAAACTCTGGCGTCATCGTAAAAAAAGTGGTGAAACGCTTATTGCGGAGGTAACTTATTATTCAATTGACTATTTCGGAAAAAATGCCGTGCAGGAACATATTCATGATATTACTGAAGAGCGCCGGCTACAAAAGCAACTCGTGCGTCAACAAAAAATCAAGCGCCAACAGATAACTGAAGCAGTGCTCGGTGCCCAGGAAAAAGAAAGATCTGATATTGGTCGTGAACTACACGATAATATCAACCAGATACTTGCAACTTCGAAATTATATTTAGATGTGATATTGGAAGAAGAAGAAGATTGTAATCCGCTTATAAAAAAAAGCCGCAAAAATATAACACTGGCTATAGAAGAAATCAGGAAGATCTCAAAAGCCCTGATTACACCGGTGCTTGATGATGTTGGCCTGGAACAGTCCATCAAGGAGCTGACGCGGAATATACGCGAGGTAAAAAAAATGCGGTTCACGATTGATGCAAAAAGGTTGGATGAAGACCTTCTGACAAATGATCAGAAACAGGCCCTGTACCGCATCGTCCAGGAACAATTAAACAATATCCTGAAACATGCTGATGCTTCCAATGTCAATATAGTTTTAAATACAGAAGGGGAGAAGATTGTTCTTTTTATTGAAGACAATGGCAAGGGCTTCAATGTAAAAAATATTCAGAAAGGCGTGGGAATTACAAATATGATGAGCCGGGCTGAAGTGTTTAATGGTAAACTGGATATTGATTCTTTGCCAGGACGGGGCTGCCGGTTAAAAGTTATTCTGAACACAAAAACCGTAATGCCACAATCAAACGGACTGCAGTAGGGGTTTCATAATTCATAATTCATAATTCATAACTCTCTTGAAATTACTCCTTCCAATTCTTTTTTTGTTTTTAGTTGTTTTGCAGCTTCCAGCGCAGCAGGATCTTAAGTTGTGGTATGAACAACCAGCAACACGCTGGGTCGAGGCTTTGCCAGTAGGGAATGGCCTGGTTGGAGCTATGATTTTTGGAGGAGTAAAAGAAGACCTGATACAATTAAATGAAACAACACTATGGTCTGGCGGCCCGGTAAAAACAAACGTAAATCCGGGTGCATCTGCACATCTTCCTGCAATCAGGAAGGCTCTGTTACAAGACAATGATCTCAGTAAGGCCGACAGCCTGGTAAAAAAGATGCAGGGTTATTTTACAGAATCTTTTTTACCTATGGGTGACCTCCTGATAAAACAGGATTTTGAAAAAGGTGAACCCACTAATTATTATCGGGCTTACCAATTCCAGGATCATGTCACGCTTCCAGGGAGGCCGAGCAGGCTTTATAGCCAGTATCAATAAGGAAGAGGCTGAGAAACTCGCTGATGATCCTTTGATCG
>Ga0181464_1001890_pt1 | contig 10525 bp, 13 predicted proteins | sample InSIn2gowninarea_FD_119074 | JGI IMG/M metagenome (GOLD analysis project Ga0181464, IMG submission 119074) | Clean room microbial communities from NASA Spacecraft Assembly Facility at Jet Propulsion Laboratory, Pasadena, California, USA -... ...
AATGATTGCAAACTTCCATAGATACAATAGAAAGAAGAAGCTATAGAAGTAAGGGAGCAATTAAGAATTCCTAGACCAAGATAGTCTAGCAGAAAAGATATAGAAACTAAACAATTAAAGTAGAGAGCATTTATGCTAATTCTGAGATATCATTCCTTGTTTAGTTTTCAAATTTCATAAGAGACACATGTGAATATTTATAACATGAAGACAAACAATATTTAAACATGAAGAGATAATAATTTTTTGTTCCAACTGTGCACAAGAATCCAGTGAAATGTCCTTAGCTTTATTTCATGACCCAGCAAAACTAGTCCAGTCTTAAGTACAATAGCTCCTTGGATCAATATAAAATGTCTACAGAAATGTATTTTAATCCACCCTAATTACTTCATTTTGTGAAGTATTTATAAAAAGATTATTGCAAAAATCTCATAGCAATATGAGAATTATTCTAGGAAACCAAAAATATATTCAATCATGAAGATAGAGACATATGGAGAACTCTCTTCTTTCTATCCCTTTTATTGTGACTGTGCTGGCTGTTGTAATTTAGATTTGGCTCTTTTAGTTGATTGATACTCATGTGCTAGATTCACTTTATGTCTTGTACCTATTGATACTCTTTACCAGCTATACTTTGACCATGTCTGACATGTTTTACCTAGCAACCATGTTTTACCATATAGATTTTCTGCAGTAACTTTATAGTAAATCTGTTAGTTTCATCCGCCATTCATTGCGAGGTAATTTGATAATTATCATTTTTCTATATATCTCGTTAGCTTCTATATACTTGGAAAAATTTAGCATGTTGATGAATAAGTGCTTTTCCTCATTCTCTATGAAAAACATATTTTCTAGACTATCATGTAATACCTTCCCCGTGGTCAAATATTTTACCCCTAAAGTACTAGCTTGGTTGCTGGCCAACTTGTTTAGTCTTTCAATATAATGATCTTGGGTCATCAGCTTGTCATGTATTACCATGGGACTGGGGAGTCCTTTTTCCCTTAAGATACCATACCTTTTCATAAATCTATCAATGTCTTCTTGGATACTCTAGCATCTTTTCTCAAGACTGAGCATAAGGTTCCTCCTAGTGAGAACCTTCTTCATTTCTATGAGTTTCCTGTTCTGTCTTCTATTTCTAGTTCATGAAGCTGATACCTATTTCTGCTGTTCAGGAATGTTATCAATTGGTTGGTTTCTTCAGGCTTATCTCCCAGCTCTTCCATTGTCTTGTGGATTGCTTTTGTAGCCACTTTTACTACTTCAGTTTGTTCAAAAATTACTTGAATAGATGGCCAAACATTATTGATGGAGTTAACGACATTGGCCCAAAGAATTTCCTTCATGTCTCCTAGTGGTTGTTGCAATGTCAAGTCCTTTTCAAGGACATTTATTCTCTCTCCCATTCTTTGATTCTTTTGAGCTTCTTCTTTCTATTGTATCTATGGAAGTTTGCAATCATTTTCCAAACTTGACACTCATTCTCTAAGTTTTTTAAGCTCATTAGTCTGGATGGTCATCCCCTCCATGGCTTTTCCAAATTCAACTGTCTCTTTTGTGGATGTCTCTACACTTGTAGATGTACCTGCAACTCGCATAGCTATAGCTAGTGGAACTATTGGTGGTAATGAAGTAGCCAATGTGGAGGGTATTGTAGTAGATACTGTAGGAATGACAGTCTGAGGAGTGCTAGCCAACTCACTCTATCTAAATTGATCATGTTATCCAACTCTTTCTCTATTTCTTTTAATTATTCATATAGCTTAAGAACTAAGTCCATAAGCTCTTCCTCCTTCTCAGTTTCAAAAACTTCAGCTGTTTGAGGATGATGCAGAGAAGGAATGTTAAGCTACTTTTTGAGTGCAACTATGTCATCATTCTTCTTTTTAAAAGCTTTTCTGTGGCTTTCACATCCTTGGGATCATGCCCCAGTTCTATGACTAATTCATCTAAGGAATTTATTCTGGTATCCTTGGCCTGTGAAGAGGCCTTCTCTAACTAGAATTTCACTGATAGATTATTCATTGAATTTTGGAGTTGATGAGTTGTAATTGCCTTGCTAGTCAAAGTGGAATAGACCATTCCCCCAGTCTACTTGTGTAATTATATTTGGTCGATAGCATGAATATCCTTAGCCAATACTTCAAAGTCTATTTTTAAGTAATCTGCAATTGACCTAGGCTACTATGTAGTAGGCTTCATAAAAGTCATTTGCATTTTACCCTCTTTCACATCAAAGGCTGACATTAGCCTTGTATGATTAGTAGGAGCCATTCTAAGGTAATGTGCATAGCTTTGGGCCTTCAATCTTTCATTCCTGACCTTTTTTTCTATTTTTCTCTCTGATATGGCTTTGGCCAATTGGAGCTCTAAATGAGGATACTTCCATGCTCTGTTTTCTCTCTAACATTTGAGTCTGTGAGGTGGAAGGTCCTTGTGTACCTCCAGAGGGAGTGGTATCCCTACTTTTTGCTCTTTCTGCACCTGTAGTTCCTACTATTTCTTTAGTAAACTCTTGTTCTGAAAATGGATTCAACCTTTGCCTCTTGACATAAGTTTGGGAAATAGATCTGCTAGAAGGAGTGGCCTACTCTCTATCTCTTTTAGGATTCCTCTCCTCATTTAGAGGAGTCTGTAAACTAGGAGGATTACTCATGATATGTTCTGGCTAAGTAAGTTCTTCTGATATCTCTGGCTACTCTGATTCCTCTTGCTCTTGAGGTCCTTCTTTTGCTATTTTCCTACTATGTCCCTGTGATTCCCTTGGAGATTGGGACTCTCCTGGCACCTGTACCAATGAATCGTCAATAAGTCTTCTTTCTAAATCAATCAATACATTATTTGGCAGCAACTATTGTGCTATCTCGGTATACAAAAGTGTTTTCCACCCATTCTGGTTGATTAGCATATTATTCAATTTCAGGAATTCTATGGTGGATGTAAGGAGATAATTTGTTCTTTTGTCTCCTATTGAAAATGAACTCCAAAGGGTCATATCTCCAGATAAAATTTTGTTTCAGTTTCAACCTTTGGAGGATTTCCTCTGCTTCCTTTCATACTTCCCTACTATTACATATGAAGGGGCCAAGTTCATCTTTTATCCTAATTTGAGCTTTCTTCTTAGCCTTCACAAAATGCACATCATCTGAATTGGTCATTTTCCTGTAGTACTCCAGAGCAAACAATCTCATGGGGAGGTATCTAGGTAGTTTGTAGGGAGCCAACTGACATCCATATATTCTGATATCAGTGTGATTTTTCTACAAGTACCAATCTCCCACTCTATATTGTTTGGATGACTGTAGGACCCTCCTAATATCTGCACTGATTCTGAGGGGAGGGCTTCCTAATAACATAGTTACCACTAGGTGTACAAAGAGATCTATGAAATCAATATAAGAATATTGAGAGTCATATAGGTGGATTAATGAAGTCCAGAAGACTACTCATCTAGGGTTGCCTCTGGTATCAAGATTTTGGAGTATGATTGGGAATTTATCGTCTTGATAATATAGGAAAAGTTGATATAAAACTAAAGAATATTTGAACACTCTTTCATTATCCATCCTCATGAATTAATCATGCATCTTCTCATCAATGAACTTAGCACAGTCAAACATGATGGCATGGGGCTGTCCATGATAGTAAATGGACAAAAAGGCTATGATAATCTCATTAACAAATTCACTTGTAGTTTGGCCTAACACACTCGATATCATTTTTGTGATGTCTCAACCAAGATCAAAGAATATAGTCGACATGTAAGGGGGAGGGTCCTTTGGAATGTATTGTTCTTCCCTAATGAAGGTCTGGAATAACCGAGAAAGTTTGATTGAGGTGAGTGTAGGGAATCTGTTAAGAAAATCTCCAACAGAAAGAGGGGTTCAACTTTGGCTTGGTTGTAACTGTAACATTTCATTTATGGACTCAGCAGTGATGGTAAATAATACAGAATGGTTAGGGGTCATCACTTCCCTTTGGCTGGGACTATTGTTCATATGGTAGTAGTGGATAATCTCTAGGAAGATATGAACTCTGGGGAATCGGTACTTAGGTAAACCTGATTCCCAAAGTCATATGTAGTCTGCATGGTTCAGGTACTAGTCTCTATACCTGCAGTATAGTTTCAAAGGGGATTCTTGGACAGAGGTATCATTAATTTGAAAATCTTCATCTACCAGTGGAAGATGGTCTAAATCCCTGTGAGGAGTATAAATGGGTAAGAAATTCAATGCAATTGGGGTATCCATCCTTGGTTCTTGTGGTTTCAAGGGCGGAGACAAAGGGTTTTCAATGAAATTGGTGAAAACTAGTCTAATTAAGAGTATTTTGGAGTCGCTAGGCAACTATTTTGCTGAATTATATAGTAATTTGAAGCAATTGAGTCTAGGTTTGGGAATAAAATAGGGTTTCTCAGCGAATTTAGGTAAATACCTAGTTTTGGCTCTAAATGGAGTGATGGGAAACTATGCATTGATTGCAGGAAGTGCATATGACTCAAAGGTGGTCTAGAGTTTTAGCAGATTCAATAGTTTGGTAGTTGGATTTTGGTTGATGGTTGCACATACTGTGGTGCTTGCATGGAGGTCTGAGTGGTATTTTTCATAGTAAAACTAAAAACAATGGGCTTTTTAATTTTATTTTCAAAGTCAACTATTTTGGTGGGTACACAGGGAAAGGGACACTTGGCGTTAAGTGGGGGATGTGACGTTTTGTCGTCTAGCAGGAGGTGGTAAGTAGTTTCATATCACACTACTTTTGGGGTGGAATGGTTTCACGGAGAGGTCATCCAATGCCATTCATCAAGCACCACATAGCAATGGGGTGAATAGTGAAACCGCCCATATCGAGTGGGTAAAGGTTGGCCTTTGGAGGCCGCCTGATATGGTCACTGACCATTAGATCAAAAGGGACCAGATCGTAGGATGATCAGGGTGAGGTTTTAATATGACGTTTAATGGAGGGGCCCAGTGGAGGTTTAAGTGTAGAGGGATTAATTAACTGTGGATTATGGAGGTTTACGGACATCAGGGGTGATCTCATTGGTGGGGACAGATTATTAATTAATCACTGATTGATTAATTAATCTCTTTTATTCTGTGATGGGTCTTGGTTATTAATTAGCTGCTGATTGAGTTAATTAACCCATTAATTAGTCACTAATAAAGTTTATGTTTCAAACTTTCGGGTGGGATATTAACATAGGGTTTTTTAATAAAGTATACAGGAAAGGGGTATTCTTGGGATAAATATAATTAAAATTAGCAGTTAATATGAATGAAAATGGAAAAATGGATTTTTGCTAAGTATAATGTGTTTTGAAATTTATTTACTTTCCACATGGAAACATTATAACTTAGGCTAAGTGTTTCTGTGGGTTTTTGTGAAAAAGAGGTTTGCTTGGGGGGTGATTACTTTCCCTAGGCAAATGCTACTTTTACCTTAGGAAAGGGATTTTTTAGGGGAAAATGAATTAATTGCAGGGGGTGAATGTTTATGAGGGGATTTAGTAGTTAGAACCTATAAGTTATTGGGCCGAGGGTCTAGTCCATCCAGAAGTCAGAGAAATGATCTGAGTCACTTTAACTTAAGATTTTTAGGTACTTTAAGATTTTCCTCGGAAATTACTTAAGTGAAAAATGTAATGAATGAGGGAGGTTAATCAATTGACTTTGTGTATCTTGGTAAATGTTCACTTATCATCCATACTTTAGAAATTTGATGATGAAGGTAAATAATATGATCTTATCTAATCAATCAACAAAATTATGGAACCATTCAACTTCTTACCCATCTACTCATCCTACCATTTGTTCTACTCTATATTAGGGTGCACTTAAACTAGCAAACTCTCATCAAAACTTTTATTTTCTTTTACAAAAGTAATCTATCTAAGTCTAACCTTATTACATCCAAGGGCTTGTATTAAACATTTTAGCTCCTTTTATTAACTCTACCTATCTACTTAACTGCCAAGATTAAACAATTTCGTTAGATTTTCATTCTCTATCTATAAACATGAAATTCAAAACATGGAATAACCAAGATTAAACTGTTTGACCATCCATGGATTGTGGAAAAGGTAACAAGCTGCACACAATCTTTTTATTCTACATCAAAAGTAAATAGTAGTGGCATTTTTACTTGCACACTTTCATGGTATTTTTCTTTCTTGGGGTTCATTTTTTATCTTTTCTGACATTTTTCATTCTTCTTTTCCTTTGATTTTTCTTTTAGGACATGCCCTCTTTACATTCTTTACTTTTTAATTTATAATTTTTGAGTATGGAAAACATTTGCAGAAAGCAAAGGTATGTACATATTACAGTTTTGACCTCATATATTCAAAAATTATGACTCCTATTGGTATACGAACATAATAGTGGCTCCACTTGCGGATGGAATTTCCTAGTGAAATGTCAAGAACTAGTAGATCAATGGCCTTCTGAATTATTGTGATTTTACTCTGCAACTTTCCCTTTTACTTTGTTGCTTTATTGCTATTTATGATAGTGAAACTTTTGAAGCCTAGGCCCTTCTCTTTGGGCTTCAACTCCAAATTGTCATCCAATCAACACTAAACTTTGTGAAAAATAGAATATGCACCAGTGATTAGTGAAATCAGTGACTGGGATCTATGTAGTGCTTAAGCATTCGAACATTAACTGATCCTCCTTCTACTTTTGCACCATCCAATTCTTTGAGGAAATAAGCATTATTACCTTTGACAGCATAAATGGTATAAGGGCCTTTCCATAAGAAGTCAAACTTCCCATGTTTACCTTTATCCTCCCTTCTTGATTCAAGCCAGGTTAAGTGCCTAGGACTTATTAAAGACCCTTGTGTTTCCCTAGTGCAATACCTTGCTAAGACCATTCTTATGGACATAGTCGTCACTAATATAAAACCTAAGTACAGTATGTTGTTTTCTAGATCTTGGGGTGCCAAACTCCAAGGATATCTGCAACTCGACATGTCTTATGCTACCATATCAGTCATTGGACATCCCAAGAAACTATATAGAAAAACTCTAATGAAGTATGTAATGAGTACCCAGGAAAGACCTCAAAACATTCCTATATATTCAATTCATTCTGACATTGATTCTTTCATTCTTTACAATGTTGAATCTAACCAAGAAAATACTTTGAACAACATTATTGCAGAACCGGAAGAAATTACATTAACAGAAGAAAATTAAAGTGTCGAAATTCATGAGATTTCAGATAATAAAGATGACCTAGATACTTTAGTCAAAGAAGATTTCATTCCCCTAAACAGTAAGAATTATGAACATGAAATTCTATGGCATCTTAAATTGGATGGGTCAGCAGACAAACTAGATGCAAGAGTAGGAGTATGGACTTACAACTTAGAAAATGATCATTCAGAGAGTCATGCACACCGATTGAACTTTAAATGTACAAACAACATGGCCGAATACGAAGCACTTCTGTTAGGTCTGAAATTGGTCAAAAGGTTAGGAGCCATAAGAGTCTCTATTATGGGAGATTCTGAGTTGGTAATAAAATAAATTAACGCTCTTCCTATGACTGGGGATCCTAGATTAGGATTTTATGGAGGAAAAATTGTAGAAATACTAAATACTCTTTTAGAAACCAGGCTTGCTATTATTCTACGAAAACACAATATGCAAGCTCACAGTTTAGCAATGTTTGCTACTACTTGCAAATTGCCATTTCAACCGAACAATAAGTACACTGCTGAGGTTAAGCATAGACCTGCTATTCCTGAAAACTTAAAGAACTTGCAAGTATTTGATAATGATCAACAATTAAAAAAAATCTAACTTTAGATGATGAATTTGTAAATAGCAACATAGACACAAACATAACATTAGACTTTGATTACACTGATAAAGTAGAAGTTAACGAAGTAGAAGATGAATATATAGATAGTTTCCATCCCATAATGTTTACAAAATTAGATATTCAAAACCTAAAACAAATGGAAATTGATGAAGAATCTAATGTCATCAATCTTAAAGACGATTTTTTGCCCAAAGGATTAATTGCTTTGGAGGACTTATTTGATTCAAACGATGTCCCTAAAAATCTGAAAATCGAACCCTTGATATTAGACATTGAGGAGTGTAACATAGGCTCTTAAGAAGATTCAAAAATGATAAAACTTTCAAAGTATTTACCTTCCAATGAAAAAGCAAAATACATAGAACTGTTAAAGGAATTCGAGGATGTTTTTTCTTGGAATTATGAGGGCCTTAAGTCCTATGATACCAGCATAATACAAAACACCATTCCCTTAAAAGAAAATTAGAAGCTTTTCAGGCAAAAGCTTAGAAGGATTAACCCCAATCTATTGCCTACTGTCGAAAAATAGATCAAAAGAATGCATGAAGCTAAGATTATTTCACCAATTAGATTCTCAGATTGGGTTTCTAATTTGGTAGCTACAAGAAAGAAAATTGGCAAAATTAGATTTTGTGTTGACCTTAGGAATTTAAATAAAGTTTCACTCAAGGATAACTACCCTCTTCCTAAAATGGACCATATATTACAGAGGGTAGTAGGTCCAACTAGAATCCCACTACTAGATGAGTTTTTTTGGTTATAACCAGATCCTAGTCCACCTAGATGATCAGGCAAAAACGACATTCACTACTCCATGAGGCACATTCATGTATGTGAAAATGCCTTTTGGGTTAAAAAACACAGGGGCCACCTTTCAAAGAGCAATGGACATAGCCTTTGCTAAGGAAATTCATGAATTCCTAGTAATATACCTAGATGATATCACAATATTCTCTAAATCAGATCAGCAACACCTGGTTCATCTCAGGCAGGTCTTCACTAAGTGTATGAAGTATGGAATTTCTTTGAATCCTAAAAAATCTTTATTTAGGTTGGAATATGGAAAACTACTAGGCCACATAATCTCCAAAGATGGAATCTGGATTTACCCAACAAGAATTGAAGCCATTTTGCAAATACCACATCCTAGGAACATCAGAGAACTACAAGCATTTTTAGGTAAATTAAACTTTTTGAGAAGATTTATCTCTTATCTAGGTGAACTAATTAGATTACTCAACAACATGTTAAAGAAATATTCGACTATTAAATGGACTCTAGAGGCCAAAATAAAGAAAGATTCGACTATTAAATGGACTCTAGAGGCCAAAAGGTCATTTGAAGATATAAAGCTAGCCTTAACACAAACATCGGTTCTCATCAGTCCAATGTTTGGTAGGCATTTCATCACTTTTTCTTTCGCCTTAGAACATACAATTGTTGCAGTCCTACTGCAAAAAAATGATCAAGGTTTTGAAGAACTAATAGCCTTCTTTAGTAAAGCCCTGAGAGATATGGCTTTAAAGTATATTATAATGGAAAAGTGAGCTTTTTCTCAAGTTAAAGCTATTAAAGATTTCAGATGTTATATCTTGTACTCTCATATAGTAGCTTATGTTCCCAATGTTGTAGTCAAAGACATTCTAACACAGGATGGACCAGATGGAAAGAGAGGGAAGTGGATAGCTGCCACATTAGAATATGATTTAGAAATTAAACCTACAAAATTGATCAAAGGCTAGGTTTAGCCAAGCTCATGGTTGAATCAAACTGTGAGGCCCTAGACATAAATTTCATTGCAGAATTGGATAACGAAGAAGAAATGGTGACTCCATAGATCAACCAGGCCTTTATAGACTCAACATGGTATGCTAACATGATATACGTTCTACAAAATCTTCAAGATCATCCTGAGTTGTCCAGAACTAAAAGTAGGTTCTTAAAAATGAAATCTTTGAAGTTTTTCATACTTGATAATGCTTTATTTTGGAAAAATCACAAAGGAATCCTTCTTAATAGTTTGTTAAAGGAAGAATCTGACAAAATATTACAAGAGTTTCATGCAGGTGACTATCAGGGACATCTTTACTAGAAGAGCACAACTGATAAAATCTTAAAAGCTGGGTTTTATTGGCCCACTCTATTTTCTGATGTGAAGAAATTTGTAGCCTCATGCCACAAATGTCAAATTTTTGAAGGAAAAAGAAAACTATTTCCATTACCTTTGAAACATATAACTACCAAAACACCATTTCAATAGTGGGCTCTTGACATCATTGGTGAAATTCATCCCCCTTCCTCTATCCAACATAGATGTATCTTGCATACCAAAGATTATTTTAAAAAATGGATAGAAGAAATACCCTCAAGACAAGCTACTGATACTATCATAATAGGTTTCCTTGACACCAACATTTTGTCCAGATTTGGTTTCCCTACCAAAATCATCACATACAACACAGAAACTTTTAAATCAGAAAGGATGATTGATTTCTGCAACAAATATCATATAACCTTGGGTCACTCCAGAGCCTACTATCCCCAAGGAAATGGACTAGCAGAGTCTTCCAACAAAAGCCTAGTGAATATCATCAAAAAATTGTTGGAAGATAACATGAAAACCTAGAATAAGAAGCTAGTAAATTCATTGTGGGAAGATAGCCTAACCATTAACAAATCCA
>Ga0181464_1001717_pt1 | contig 10523 bp, 6 predicted proteins | sample InSIn2gowninarea_FD_119074 | JGI IMG/M metagenome (GOLD analysis project Ga0181464, IMG submission 119074) | Clean room microbial communities from NASA Spacecraft Assembly Facility at Jet Propulsion Laboratory, Pasadena, California, USA -... ...
ATCAATAAAGGAATACAGGCGTTGATATGAAATAAATAAAAATTGGTTTTTGTCACCAAATAATTTAAAAACAACAACTTGAAAGACAGGATCGAAAAACTGGTAGCAATAAAAGAAGCTAAAAAAGTCGATGCATTTTTAATCACTTCTTTAGCATCGCTTAAATATTTAAGCGGCTATTTTTTTTATTTTGAACATGGACTTTCTCCGTTTCAATTGTTACCTGCTGTGCTTGTGGTTGGGCCGGAACAAAATGCAAGTCTTCTATTGGCTGATAATGAAACACAGCAGTCGGCCTTTATTCATCCAGCTATCACCGTAAAGACCTATGAAAGTTATGTGTACGAAAAGCCTGTTGACCATACCACTCAATTTTTGTCTCAACTAAATGAAATTTTTAAACAAACCGGAATAAAAAATGGGAGGCTTGCTGTTGAATTAAATTCACTTCCTGCAAGTCTGGTCTTCTTTATCGCTTCTCATTACCCGGGGATTGAATTGGTCGACATTGCTACAGAAATTACCCAACTCAGAATTATTAAAGACCAGGACGAAATTGAATTGATTCGCAAAGCTGCCGGCATAAGTGATATTGGACAGGCAACAGTTTTACGTCTTGCTAAAACCGGGATGAGCGAACTGGAATTATTTAATTTGGTACGCAGGGAAATGGAAGAAGCTGTTGGAACAAGAGTCCCGCTGATGGCAGACTTTGTAAGCGGCGCCGCAACTGCTACCGGTGGCGGCTTGCCAACCAATAAAATAATAAATGAAGGTGACTTAATTCTCACCGACTTTACTCCTTGCCTGAACGGTTATTGGGGCGATTCCTGCAGCACCATCGTAATGGGCACGCCGACTGCAGAACAACGAAAAATATTTAACCTCGTTCGCGAGTCACTGGAAATTGGTATCAGGACCATACGTGCCGGCGTGCAAGCAAAGGATGTAGATTTTGCTATGCGCAGGCATCTCGAAGCAGAAGGAAATTTTGGACACCATGGCGGGCATGGAGTAGGAGTTGTTTATCATGAAGAACCACGCATTACACCGTATAATACAATGTTGCTGCAACCAGGAATGGTGATTGCATTGGAACCGGCCGTTTATAAAGATGACTATGGTATACGACTGGAACACCTGGTTGCTGTAACAGATAATGGCTGTGACGTATTGACAACATTTACGCATCGTTTTGAACAAGGTGAATAACTATCGTGCATGTTTGAAAAAATAAATTACGAAGGTTGGCCCAATTGCATCAGGCTGTACAATGATCAAATAGAATTGATTGTTACAACTGATGTCGGTCCGCGCATCGTGAAATTTGGATTTATTAACCAGCAGAACTTTTTATACCTCGTACCGGCGCATTGCGGCACAACAGGAGGAAATGACTGGCGCATCTACGGGGGCCATCGTTTATGGCTGGCACCCGAAGCTATCCCATTTAGTTATAACCCGGATAACGAGAAGGTTGAATTTATTGTACAGGATAACAGTATCAAATTAATCCAATCGAAAGAAGGTATTTCGGGGATTGTAAAAGAAATAGAAATCACAATAGCCAATGATAAAAATGAATTAAAGGTCTTGCATCGGCTTACGAACAAAAATCCTGAAAAGATTGAACTGGCGGCATGGCCCATCACGATGCTGTCGCCCGGCGGAAGAGCCATATTGCCACAAGAGCCATTCGGAGAAGGCGACGACTATTTATTACCAGCGAGATCGCTGGCGCTATGGCACTATACAAAAATGAATGACACCCGCTGGATCTGGGGTGAAAAATATATACAGGCAAGGCAGGATAGTTTATATACTTCCGAACAAAAAATCGGTGTTACCAATAAAAAGGGCTGGATGGCTTATTCCCTGAATAATGAAGTACTGATCAAGAAGATCAACTTTGATCCTTCGGCTGTATACCCGGATTACAATTGTAATAACGAAGTATATATTAATGAAAACTATCTCGAAATAGAAACGCTGGGACCTTTATCAACGTTAGAGCCGGGCGAATCACTGGAACATACGGAGTACTGGCTATTAGCAAAAGCAACGATAGACGAAAGCGAAGCATCGATTGATGCTACTATTTTACCACTCGTTCATTCATTCGAAATCCGGTAAAAGAATAATCCCTGGCGATAATTGATAAAATATTTTTTTCCAGTTATAAATCGAACAACATGCACAAAGTCATAATATACAAACTATTTTTTACCCTGTTAAGCTGCGTGTTGGGGTTGCATTTATTTGCGCAAAACTATACCGATACTTCGCTTTGTGGTCATCCAGTTGCTTTGGACAATGATAAAAAATTACTTCCCTGGAAAAACGGATCTACAAATGCTTATGATAATTTTATACGGCTGCGCTGGAATTTCATCCAAACCAAAGCTCCCATGAGCCCTGGGCCAGCGCCTCGATCATCCTACCCGCAATATTATTTTTACTGCGCTTTCATTGATTCAGCCGATGTACTCTTACCTGATATGTGGATGAATGATGTAGGTGAGAAAATTCCCAATTGGTTTGAATCCGCCCTCTCGTATTACGCATATACCGCCGATATAAAACCGCTAACAATCACAAAAGGAATGGTGGATTATAGTCTCCAGCATGGCATTACTCCGTCGACATATAGCTGGCCGCATTTCCCGCAGTCAGCATCTGATGCGGGTTCCACCGAATTCCGTGGATTTACAACTGCTAACCGGTTTTCAACGGATGATGTACAGGTAGATCATGCAGGTGATATAGGAGCGACGTTTTACCGGATGTATCTTTTTTATGGAGATATAAAATATAAAGAAGCCGCAATCAAGGTTGCCAATGTGCTGGCGAAAAAAGCCGGCCCGGGAAATGCGACGCAATCGCCATGGCCGTACGTGGTGAATATGCGAACCGGAAAAGTTGTTTCTGATTATGGAGCTAATTGGTTTGGATGCATTCGATTGCTGCAAATGCTGATAGCCGATAATGCAGGCGACGTAAGCGCCTATAAAATTGCGTTACAAAAAGTAAGAACGTGGGTATTAAAATATCCTGTACAAAATGGTTTATGGGTAGATGGGCATACGGATAATCTGACCAAAGGCACCGGCAACCTTAGTAATATGAGTGCCAGTAACGCGGGATTGTTTATTGCCGATTTCAAAGAATTTGATCCCGCATGGAAAACAACATTACCTGGTTTGATAAAATGGACAGAAGAAAATTTTATTTCAAAATCCGCTCCCGGCGAACCTTCCACCCAGTGGGGTGCCAATTTAGTAAGCGAGCAAATTGACTTTATGCCTAAGATGGATTATCAAACGGCAAGATATGCAGCTCAATGTGCTACCTGGTATGCCGCTTCAGGTGATGAAGCGTATAAAGAAAAAGCATTCCGTTCTATAAATTGGGTCACCTATTGCAATGATAGCAACGGCAAGGCTTTTGAAAGCCCCGTAAGTAAAGGGGTGCACTCATGGTGGTCTGATACTTATGGTGAGTGCCCGAGAATGTTTTATCATGTTTTTGCAGCCGTTCCCGAATGGGCGCCAGAACATGAAAACCATATTCTTTATTCGGAAAATGTATTGAAAGATATTTCATACACCGATAAAAAAGTAAGCTATACTGCTTTGCAGAAAAAGGGTACGGACTACCTGCGTCTTTCTTTTAAACCAACTATGATAACTCTTAACGGTAAGAAAATCTCTCCCGTTTCAAAAGCAGGAAAAGAATATTATACGCTAAGAGATCTGGGGAATGGCGATTATGCGTTACAGTTAAATAGATTGAGTGCAGGAAAAGTAGTTATCGCTGGTATGTAATGGCAACCTTGTTCCGCTAGGAACTTTTTATGGGTAGTCAGTCAATGATGAACTATGAGTGTTCCGTTAGGAACACCTTATGCAAAGCCGCATCGCAAACAAATTGTCCTAAACAGCATAAGATACAAAGTGTACAATTGACGCAACAGGTACTTAACAATATTAAACGAGTCCGGAACCTAAATATGAATTGATTATTCTCTGCCAAAATCCCTGATAAACGGTCAATACACCGGATGATTTTTACCCTCCGCAACTTCAGCTACTTAGATTCATGTTTGAGTAAATAACCATGTTGGCAGGTAACAAATGCATCTATCTTTACGTTCTACTGTACCGGATATAAAAATGACAACCCGGTTAGCCGGGTTTTAATATACAGTTTTCTCATGTGAACGGTCAAACTTAGACCAAAGCAGGTGGTTTTCTAGCCGACCTGCTTTATTTTTTATGTTAACCACAATGAGAAATACAAAGAAGGCGCAAAGGACACAAAGATTGCCAGTTGTATACTAGCATTGCCGGCTCGGGAAAACTCGCGTCACTTCTTCAGTCAGTCTCTGTCGTATAAAATAATGTTGGATCTATAACGTGATCGTAGGAATCATCTTCATTTACCCGTTGGCGTCAAATCTCTAAAAATATAAATTTGCAAAGCACAAAGTGTTCACACACGAAATTCTTTGTGTTCATTGTGGCCTTTGTGGGAAAGTTAAGGTCTGTTAGGTAAAACAATTTTTAATTCAACTCGTAATCTTCAAATCGTTTTTTAGGAATCTGCGTTCGCCTCAATGCAGAAAGATTTTTCAACGCCAATACAAATACCAGCATCGCAAGCACCAGGAAAAATAATGTCAGTTCCTGCCTTACATCTTTCAGCCAATATACTTCCATTAATATAAATGCATGGATAGTGCCAATAAGCTTGGCAGCAAATCCATGGCTAAAGCCGGCATTGGTTAATAAATGATGTACATGAATTTTATCAGGAGAAAATGGTGATTTTCCCTTCCACAAACGGATACTGAATACCCGCAAGGTATCGAATACGGGTATAAGAACTACCCCCAAAACAAAGATTGCAGCATGTGGCAACATTGGTGTTGTCATGGCATCATTTACCTGTATTAATCGAATGCACATAACAGATATGACAAATCCTAATACCAGCGAACCGGTATCGCCCATAAAAATCCGGGCAGGATTCAGGTTAAAATATAAAAATGCCAACAGGCCACCTGCCAGTGAAAAGGCAATCAATGCCATATTGGTATCGCCACTTAGCGTGAGAAATAAACCAAGTGTAACAAGACTCATAAATCCAATACCACCGGCCAGTCCATCAATACCATCAATCAGGTTAAAAGCATTTGTGATGCCGACTATTGCAAGTATAGTGAAAGTATATTGAGCAGAGATAGACAATTGCTCGACGCCAAACAAACCACCAAAACTGGTGATGCGGATGCCGGCAACAGCCATTAATATCGCAAGGCCTATTTCTATGACAAGTTTGTAGCGGGCTGAAAGATTTTTTAAATCATCCATAATACCCATGCTGAAAAGAATAACCAACGAAAAAAGAAAACTTATAATCATCGGGCTGGCGTTAAAAGAAAACCACATCATGATGGAAACGACCATACCCGTCCAGATGGCGACACCGCCAAATGTTGGGATCGGCGTTTTGTGTTCTTTACGCGCATCCGGCATATCATAAAGGCTGTATTTTTTTACCAGGTGCAAAATTGGCGGTATCGTGATCAAGGTCACGATAAATGCCGTCACAAAACTCAGAATCGCAAACTTGTACTCATGAAAATCGAAATCAAGAGTGATTTGCAGCAGGTGGAGGTGACTTTTCATTGGATATCCCGGTTTTCAGGGTATTAATTTGGCTCAAAATATACATAAGTAAAAACATATACAAACACCTCTTTATTGTGTTTCCAGGCTATTTTTTTATTCACTTACAGGTGTTTACGAATGGTTTATTATTTTCAGGCTTCCAGGTATCCGGCTTTCCGGACAAGGAGATTAATATTTTATAAATCAGCTACTTACTTTTGAACAAATATTTTACCTATTTCTGCCACAGCCAGCATATTATCCAACCCGATTGAGTACCTGAAAGGGGTAGGTCCGCAACGCGGCGACCTGCTAAAGAAAGAATTGGGCATTTTTACCTTCAGGGACTTGCTTGAATTTTTCCCTTTCCGGCATATCGATAAAAGTAAGGTGGGTCTTATTAAAGACATAACCCCGGAAACGGAGTTTGCCCAGGTGGCCGGTGTATTGGTAAACTTGGAATTGGTGGGTGATAAGCGGGCAAAGCGCCTGGTAGCCCAGTTGACCGATAAAACCGGAATTCTTGAACTGATCTGGTTCCAGGGAGTCGCCTGGATGCAAAAAACATTGCAAGTTGGGCAGCCTTACCTGGTTTTCGGTCGCACCGGTTTCTTCATGGCAAAACCGCAAATCGTTCACCCGGAATTGGAACCTTTTAAGCCGGAGCAGCCGGGTATTCTAAAGCTGGAGCCTGTTTATTCAAGTACTGAAAAATTAAAGGCGAGAGGCCTCGGTGGAAGACAGATAGGAAAGCTTACACAAGTACTGCTTTCAATTATACATGAAAAAGACGTACCCGAAAACCTGCCACCAGCGATTATGGGGAGGACGAAATTTCCAAACCGTTTTAACTCTTACAGGCAGATCCATTTCCCTGCATCAAATGATGAATATGAAGCAGCTGTAAAGCGATTAAAATTTGAAGAATTATTTATTGCTCAACTACGATTGGGGTTATTGAAACTTAACAGGCACAAATACTCGAAAGGAGTGGTGTTTGACAAGGTCGGAGATCTCTTCAATACCTTTTACAAAGATCACCTGCCATTTGAACTAACGGGAGCGCAAAAGCGCGTAATAAAGGAAATAAGAAACGATACCGGAAGAGGTCACCAGATGAACCGACTGCTGCAGGGCGATGTGGGCAGTGGTAAAACGATCGTTGCATTACTCTGCATGTTGCTGGCTGCAGACAATGGTTTTCAATCCTGCCTGATGGCACCCACAGAGATCCTGGCGCAACAACACTTTGCCAGTTTAAGCGGCTTATTAAAGGAAATGCCGGTAGAAATATCCCTGCTTACCGGTTCTACAAAAGCCGCGCAGCGGAGAACACTGTTAAAAAAACTGGAAGAAGGCGAAACTCAAATCTTAATCGGTACGCACGCCGTAATTGAAGATGCCGTGCGGTTCAAGAGCCTTGGGTTAACGATCATTGATGAACAACACCGGTTTGGAGTGGCACAACGAGCGAAATTGTGGGATAAAGCAAACATCCATCCACATGTGCTTGTTATGACGGCTACACCCATACCACGCACCCTGGCAATGACCGCATTCGGAGATTTAGATTATAGTATCATGGATGAACTGCCTCCGGGAAGGCAACCCATTACCACTGTGCACCGTTTCGAGAATCAGCGATCGAAAGTGATGAGTTTTATCCGCGCAGAGATCGATAAAGGACGACAGATCTATATAATTTTTCCATTGATAGAAGAAAGTGCAACCCTCGACTATGAAAACCTGATGAAAGGCTATGAAAATGTTAAAGCTTATTTCCCGGAACCAAAATACTGGATAAGTATGTTGCATGGACGACAACCTGTGGCACAAAAGGAAACGAATATGCAACGTTTTGTCAATGGCGATACTCAGATCATGGTTTCCACCACGGTCATCGAAGTAGGAGTAAATGTGCCGAATGCAAGTGTAATGGTCATTGAAAGTTCGGAGAAATTTGGTTTATCCCAATTACATCAGTTGCGGGGAAGAGTAGGGCGTGGCGCGGAAAAAAGTTATTGCGTGTTGTTGACCGGAAAACTGGGCATGGATGCAAGAGAAAGAATGAATATTATGACGAGTACAAACGATGGATTTGTGATTGCGGAAAAAGATCTGGAATTGCGGGGTCCCGGAGATATTGAAGGAACAAGACAAAGCGGTGCATTAAACTTTAAGCTCGCGAGTATAGTCAAAGACAAGTTTTTACTGGACGAAGCAAAAAACCTCGCCATTTCCATTTTAGAAAGCGATCCCGACCTTGTTTCTACGGATAATTTGCCGTTGAGACAATACCTTTTATCACAGAAAGACAAGACGTTGTGGAGCCGTATATCTTAACATAAGTTTTCAAAAATAGTATCACATATTTTTTCTAATTTGATGAAAATAGTCTTGAACCTGAAGCATTCAATATTTCTGATTCTCTTCTTAATCCCGTTTGTTGCCCTCAAAGCTCAAAGCGGTAATATTGAATTTGTTGAAAATAAAGGACAGTGGGACAGCAAAGTAAAATTCCAGGGACGGGTACCAACCGGCGCCTTTTATGTAAGGGGTTCTGGTGGTTTTACTGTTTTGCAACACAACCAGGATGATCTCCGTGCTATCAGTGAAGTTACACACGGCAGTTCTGCCACGGTCAAAAGCAATAATCCCCTCATACTTCACTCGCATGCTTACGCTGTTGATTTTATCGGCGGAGCTGTATCTCCCGAAATTATTCCCGATAAGACACAGGAAGGTTACAATAATTATTTTATCGGAAACGATCCATCCAAATGGACGGCAAATTGCCGGGTCTTTCAGGGCATTACTGTAAAAAATGTTTATCCGAATGTGGATGTTCGTTACTATACGCAGGATGGGTCATTGAAATACGATATCATAGCGAGGCCGGGATCGGATATTACCAAAATCGCGCTGAAGTATGATGGAGTAAAAAAACTTGGACTGAAAAAACGGGAGTTATTAGTTGAAACAACGGTTGGTCATGTAAAAGAACTCGCGCCTTATACCTACCAGGTCAGTAATAAGGAACGGAAAGATGTAGAAGCAAAATTTGTTGTAAAGGATAATATTGTAAAGTTCCAGTTGAAAAATTACGATCCTAATTCGACAGTAGTTATTGACCCGACACTGGTATTTATTTCTTTTTCAAAAAGCGTAAGTGACAACTGGGGATTCACTGCTACCTATGGCCCGGATGGAAGCATGTATGGTGGGGGTATCGTGTTTGGGTCGCAGTTCCCCGTTTCTACAGGCGCCTTCCAGGAAATATATGGAGGTGGTGGGGGCAACAATCCTTTCGATATTGGTATTATCAAATTAACGCCAAACGGAAACGCAAGAGTTTATGCAACTTATATTGGGGGCACTAAAGGTGATGAGCAGCCGCACAGTTTAATCGTGGATCCGGCTGGTAATCTTATATTGGCCGGAAGATCAAACTCATCTGATTATCCCGTTACAGGTACAGGCACGATAGGAGACGGAGGTCTGTATGATATTGTCGTTTCCAAATTAAATGCCACCGGAACAGTGATGCTCGGTTCAAAGCGCATAGGTGGTAAAGAAGATGATGGTGTGAATGTGACCACAAGCCGGGAAGGTCCTAACTCACTCCAGCTCAATTATGGAGATGATGGCCGCAGTGAAGTAATGCTGGACGCTGCCAATAATATTTATGTGGCTTCCTGTACGCGTTCGGTGAAGTTTCCTACTGATAATGGCTTTGGTAAAACACTAGGTGGTAAGCAGGATGGGGTTGTTTTGAAATTGACACCCGACGTATCTACGCTCCTGTTTGGTACTTATCTCGGTGGTGCGGCCAATGATGCGGCTTATGTAGTATCGTTGGCGCCTAATGGAAATATTTTTGTTGGTGGCGCCACAGAAAGCGACAATTTTCCCGGTGTGCCTTCGTCCGGTGTCGTCAAGTCTGCAAATAATAGTAAAATTGACGGGTTTGTATCAATCCTGGCAAATAATGGTTCATCCCTCGTCCGCTCAACCTATCTGGGTACTGAGTCAAACGATGCCGTTTATGGTTTGAAGTTTGACCGGCATGGCTTCCCGTATGTCATGGGTCAAACGTATGGCGCCTGGCCGGTGATCAATGCGGCTTACGTGAATGCAGGAGCGAAACAATTTATTGCGAAACTGCAGCCGGATCTTTCTGCCTATATATATTCTACCACTTTTGGTAAACCCGCGGCATCGCCCAATATTTCACCGGTCGCGTTTCTTGTTGACAGGTGCGAGAACGTGTATGTTTCGGGTTGGGGCGGTCATGCTGATAAATATGTTTCATCAGGCACAACGAATATGCCGGTAACACCGGATGCTTTTCAATCTAATTCAATTGATAACCAGGATTTTTATTTTTTCGTCTTGAAGAGAGATGCCTCCGCGCAATTGTTTGGTAGTTTCTTGGGTGAAAATGGTGATGGTTTCCCCGATCACGTAGATGGCGGTACGAGCCGTTTTGATCAGAACGGAGTGATTTACCAGGCAATTTGTGGCAACTGCGTGCCAATAAAAGGGACCACCCGGAAGCCGATATACCCCCGCGCAGGTACCAATGTATGGGCCCCGGTAAACGGCTCGGATCGATGTAATCTTGTAATGGTTAAAATTGCCTTTGACCTGGCTGGAGTGAATGGCGGCTTGCAAGCATCAATTAATGGTGTGCCACGCGATACTTCGGGCTGCGTTCCGTTGACGGTTGATTTCAGGGATACAGTGAGAAAGGCGAAACTGTACCAATGGGATTTTGGCGATGGTACGCCTCCTTTTTTTACAACAAAAATATTTCCATTAGGCGCCAACGATACTACATAAGCCGCATCA
>Ga0181464_1001892_pt1 | contig 10514 bp, 6 predicted proteins | sample InSIn2gowninarea_FD_119074 | JGI IMG/M metagenome (GOLD analysis project Ga0181464, IMG submission 119074) | Clean room microbial communities from NASA Spacecraft Assembly Facility at Jet Propulsion Laboratory, Pasadena, California, USA -... ...
TTCTTTCCTTTAGGTATAACGCTAATAGATTTCTTTCCTCCCTCCCGCAAGCTAACGAACGATCTGAAGGGCAATTCTCTGTCAAAAAGATAAGGCTTTGTCTGATTGCTCACTTCTCCTTGCTGCTGTAAGTGAGTTTAGCCTATGAGAAAGACAGCCTAAGCGAGCGAGAGCGGAGTACTACCATCCATCAATCAAGCTTTCCCGCCGCCGGATTATGTATTGGGGCCTTAGGTCCCCTGTGTATCAGTGAGTTACGCATGGAAGAAAGAAGAACAACCAGCTCGGAGGGGGGACTCTTGCTTGCTCCTCCAATCACTTTAAGCAAGCCGGATCTTACTCCTTTCATTAGTGTTTATAAAGGTCCCGGAGGGGCTTGCGCTTCTGAGGGCAAGGGGTTTTGCTATTCCTTATTCAATCCACTTGTTTGAACCTGCCCCATCTTCATCCTCCGCGGGCATGGAGAGAGGGGGAGCAGCGGAGAGCAACTCCTTCCTTCCTATTATCAGTGGGAATAGATAGACGAACGCCGAAGTCATTCATATACGGAGCAGGAATGGCTGGCTTGAATAAGGAAGAACATTACCTGAGATGAACGTGAGCCAACTAATCTTCTCTTTTCTTGCTGGGTGAAATCGGGGTTCACCATTCACTTGATTTCGGGCCAGGTAAGCTACTTTCTTTTTGAATAACAACGGGTTGAGCATCATGTTGAGCAAGCCATCATTGAGCATCCTCCATCTTGGGGCACTGATAAGTAATATGGTCTTCTTTACACAATTGAAAAGGTTCTCCCTTTCCTTCGCTTCGCTCAGTTAAGTCAATTTCCATTTCTTTTTCTACTTTTTGCCTCTGATCATTGTTGTTTAGGCCAGTATTCGTTGTTGCATCCCCTTGTCCATTATTCACATTTTTTCGTCAGCTTTGATTCTTACCTTTGGGTTGCTAGCTGCCCTTCTGGTCTGTAGACTGAACCGTATGGACATCGGAGGTTTGGACAGGGGTGGAGGTGGGTTGAGCATATTGCATGGCTACATGTGGATTAGTCTACATGTACATTTGTCCCACTTGACTCACCACCTGATTGACTGCAGCATTTCCAATTGATCCTATCATGCCATCATCATGAGGACTTGTCATAGGCTTTACAGCATCAGTATCGAACCAAGGTGCATTGGGAATGATCTCGAAAAGCATCCAATACTGGGAATAAACCAGGCCCAATTATTGGACCTTAAGGAGAACCTACCCCTCGACACCTGATAGAGCCATGTCTTTGGTAATACTAGGCAATAGATACTGAAAAAACAAGTATGCTAAGAGTCGATTTGGTATCTCAGCTCTAATCATCTGGCGTCGTCTCCTCCACTCATGAATATGATCAGAAATATGAGTGGAGGTGTTCTGCCTTAACGATGTTAAGAGTGAAGTTCCAGTATCTTAGCTTGTTCTCTTGTTCTTATGGGATGAATTGTTGGCTATTGCCTCATTTATCTTACTATTACCCACCCAAAATGTCCCTTCTGCAATAGCCAAAAATATCTCAATCATATTTTCTAGTTATGTCCCTTTGCCAAATAGATGGGGTAGTTGTTATTTCCTTTTTGTGATAACCTTTCCCCATCTAACTTATCATGGAAATCTCTCATTCTGGGCAACAAACACTAGTAGTCTATAGAATTTTAGTAAGCATGGTAGCTTGTTAAGATCAAAATTCTATTATTGAAAGAGAAGAAACAATATTCTTTTTAGCAAAAATTGAGTTGACTCATTATTCTCGTGGTCTGATAGAGTGCAATTATGTTTGAATTTGTATTTGGAGATTACCATCGATGTAGAAAAGGTTGAGATGGATGTCACACACGTTTTCCATCACATAGAATATTGGAGAGCACCCCCTATATAGTCTTTGACTCCCTTAGCCCAATTGCAACAATCTTATAATAGTTTAGGACAACCATGCCACATGGCATACAATAAGGTGAAGAAGTCATGTAAACACTAGCATAACTAGAAATGTAGCCCCTATCCTAGGCCAACAACAAGTTCCCCACTTTGGAGGAGAAACCATAGGATAACAATGGATGGAAAACCGTTGTTATCAATCATGAACCACTGACCAAAGGTTGGGGGGGTTATCTAAAGATGATAACGAATATCCTCCTACTTCCAGGTTGACCCCCTACTACATGAAATCTTGTCTATTATGATGGTTATCATGGACTTTGGTACTAATGGTTGCCATGATAACATTTCAAAGTTTTTGGTATTTTGGAGTTCCAGCATAAGCAAGTGTGTCTACTTATGATTTTCCGGCATATGCCTTTGTCCCTTCCCCTCACTACGTTCAGGAAAGCGAGAACCTATGAGTGATGTTCCAATATCTATAGTGACTATATATGTAATTCCATCATTGCCCGTTGTTCCTAAATGTGCATTAGCGCGTGTTCCTAGGAGTAGTGTCATTAGCTGCTGTTCTTATATATGTTGCTTAGTCAGTCCCAGCTTCAGCAGTGAAAGGCGAGCAGGCGTCGTAAGGGAAATTCAAGTGCCTTTGTGGGAACCTAAACCTCGTCTACTATTGTCTCGTGCAAAGCTGAACCCGGTCTACCCGATGTTGCACAAGCAAAGGGGTCTACCTCGTGCTGCTTCTATCGCTAGATAGTCAGCTGGTTATCCTCCCAAGCAATTGGGACGGTAAAAGCTTTCAAGCAATAGTATTATGGTGATGAGCCCTACCTCTTGAATGATTAGACTGAATCAGAACTAAAGGGTGGTACTCATCCCAAGCACTAGTATGGTTATAAGCTTAACCCTACCTCTTGAATGATTCAATTGAATAAGAACTATAGGGTGGGCATCCTTAGAACTAGAGGCTGATCATCTATCGCTAGCTCGATAGGCTGGATCCATAGCAATTAGTCTGTCCGGTTCAAGCTGTTACCGCACCATACAGATAGGCTCTTGAAACCGGTCTAAAAAACCTTAAGCTCTTGGGTCTAAACGAAGTAGTCCCATCCAAATGGTCCCGAACCAAGCTCTTGAAACTGAACCATTAGATCGTTAACCAAACAATGGATCGCGAAGCTGAACCTCGTCTCGTATACCCATTGTCCAAGAAAAAGAAGTGGTCTAAGCCATCTAACCTGTGCGAAGCTCTATCTAACCTGTGCGAAGCTCTATCTAACCTGTGCGAAGCCCTACCTCGTGAAACTGTGTCTCGTGCAAAGCTGAACCTGGTCTATGTCCCGTGCAAAGTGGAGTGGTCTACGGGGATTGGGGTGGGTGGGTAAATAGTACTGCTACTCTCGCTTGCTAACCCTACTGCCAAGCTATCATTAGCCTGCCTACTGAGATAGACTGATTGATTCATTGAACTGACATACCAAGCCATCGAACCAAGCGGTGTGAACTCAACCTCGTATCGCAACTACACACATAGCCCGCTAACACTAAGCCTTCTAATGCTACCATAGCCATTGAGTCACACACTACTGCTTCTATCGCTAGCTATCCCACCCATCAAAACTATAGATCCATCAATCACACCATCCATTGAACTTGAATGACGGGCAATCCCCCATACACCAATCATCAATAGCATCTATCCCGCTACCTCAACACCTACACCCACTCTAACTCGTCGCTATCACTAATCAATTGCTATATACAATAGATAACGACCTATCAATGGTCATCTTACGTACGATAGTCAATAAGCCTTTTCGTTTGGAAGCTCTGGTATTGATCTTACCCCAAAGCACCTTCGCGTGCAGTTTCTTTCATAAATCATGGCCTAAGTGACTATTGATAGAGGGGCGCTTTGCCCCTTTCTCCCTTACTTGGTGGACGGCTCCTTTATCATCTTGCAAGTATAGGTTACAACTCCTTAGGAAATAGACTATATAGGTATAGGGGCCGGCTCCTTAAGAGCAAGTACCATTCATTGGTTCTACTTATGCAAATAGCCAAACACCTAGAGCTCCTAAACACATGCTTCCTTAGATCAGGAAGGACAGTTGCCGGGTTTAACTAGAGCTAGAGCTTGAACCACACTAAGTACGAGTAGCCGGGATAACCCTACACCTTTACGATTCTTCTGTTGCCGGCTGCTAAATAGCCCCCCGTACAAACAAGTAGTTCCTGACCCGCTAAATAGGCTCCTCGTACCTGTAGTTGGTGACGGCTGCTAATTCCGTTGTGTTTCTTCAATATGTTATCTGGTGCCAGCTCCTTACCAATCTGTACCTTCACTAACACACATACACTCACACACTCACCCAGACACAAGCACTAACACACATTCATTGACATTCAAAATAGACAATACTACCCCCCATAAATCATCCCACCAAATATGTTATCAGTTGCCTTCCTTATGACTAGCAGGTTAGAACGATGGTTAGGTTGGTACGGAAGGAGATTTCTTCTTGACTGTCCTCAGACGAACGGTAATGCGACGAAGACGGTTGGTACGGTAATGTGACGAACGGGAGCACCTCCTCTGCTGCTATGGATAGGTTCTCTCCGGCTGCTGCTGCTCTTGCTGCTGCTAATAGACGGGTTGGTTAGCTCCCCGTGAATATGTATCTCCTAACGACTGAATAAGCCTACTTATGTATTATTTGTCTCTTCTCTATAGGAATACCGCTCGGCATTAGGCGGTCTGGTGGGGTTGGTATGGTGGGGCTTGCTTGCTTGCTTAATGGAAAATAAGTGAAAGTGGATGGTTATTGAAATCACTGGAAAGTTTTAGTCCCGATCAAAAAGGTAAAATCCAGTTACATGATATGACTAGCTCCCCAGCCCAGTTACCATATATATTTAGGCACCTACGTCTGAGGTAAGCTTTCGTAAAGCTAAAGGAAGGAGGCCCCCCACTTCCCCGCATCGGGGGAGGATCTTGATTAGTGATATTGATTTCGGTTGGCTAATTGCATAGGTAAAGAGAAGGTTCGATTGGGCATAAATCAAAGTAGGCATACATACATAAATACAAGGAATAAGAAAATTAATAACTAGAACTCTATAGCTGGGAGTCATCAACCCAATCCATCTGCTAATACTGGGGGAAATCCAAACCCTGCCAATCAAGATCCAAATCAATTTGCCAATCAATGTCAAAATCCTCTCCCTCGTAACCTCGGTCGAGCCCCTACCGGTTCAATTTACTTATTGGGCTCTCAAATAAGTAAAAAATAGGTGGTCGAGTCATGCTTACGCATCCTATTTTTCGACCAATGTAAGCAATGAAACGACTCCTTGCTTTTGTAAGCAATGAAACGACTCCTTGCTTTATTTACGATGCGGTACTTACTCTAAAAAATGGTTCATTTTCCACCTCACGATTTCTTAGATGGGAAGGAAGGCGAATACTATGTTACCCAGGAGGGCAGGCCAGTACTTACCTCCCTTACCGGCTTCAGAACCTACCTTTTTCATATCTTTCCTAACCTGCTCCTTTCTTTTTGACCGATGGGAAGTTGAACAAAACAGAAAATGAACACTGATAATTAGAAGTACTAGTGAGCAGCCATGAAATGAATTAATTAAGAAAACAGAATCATTGGAAGGGACATACTCCTTACTTAGTCCAACTGGGAGGATAGGTGGGGCCCGGTGCATAACTACCTTTTCTCTTATGGATGGAGCTACCTGGCCTTAGCTCAAAATATTGAATCTATTGCATTTCTGGTTACACATTTGAGATTCTTTCAGCTATGTACCGGTATACGCAAGATCAAGTGGGTGAAGAGGTTCCTTCGCCTATTGGTTGGCTCGGGTTCGTACCTAATATGAAGAGAAATGCCTATCTGGGATTTCATTCTCCCTCTTGACAAGTGAGAGGGGGGATTTTGTCATTCCGAATCAATTTCTGTATTGTCTCTAGTTTCCCAGATCAATTGGGAGATTGGGTTCGACGACTATAGTTCATGATACAATAATATGTTATAAGAGCGTAGAGAAGGGGTTGGGGGAATGGGTCTATTCAATACAGCTATTTGCGCAAGTGAACTAAGATCCCCTATAGCCGATTTGTAAGCAACTGCCCTTTCCACCACTGTGTATTTCAATTGTATGGGCTATCTAGGTAGGGCCCCTATCTATATCTCTGGGCCCAGGGGGGGTAGTTAGGGGCCCTCCATTATCTACGCCCTACTATAGATAGGCTCTCTTATGGGGCTCTCTAAAGGGATTCTAAGGCTATATATATTATACCTCAGAATACATAGTCTATTAAAGAGAGATAAAGTAAGGCCTCCCCTAGAGCTAATAACTCATTCGCTATCATTGTTGGTGTCCATTCTCCCTGCCCTCTAGGGATGCCCTACCCTCCGAGCTCAGGGGACGACCGTCCAGGCAGAGCTCGTAGGTTCCATCAAGGTATATCCGTCTCCCTACAGAGACTTAGAGGTATAGGGTTTCATTTGTGAAGAATCGGGACCTCCCAGGAATGACGCCCTTTCCTATCTCCGGGGTCACTGGACAGAAAGGCTCGGAGAGCTATATCGGGGTGTGCAACGTCTACCCCCGATGTAAACTACCATGCCCACGCGGCCAGAGGCACTTCAACGTATAGGCAATCGGGTTTCTCTCCTCACCAAACAAAATCCTCACCCTTTGATCCGTGTTTTGACTCGTACGATGCTACGGCCACTTTTCCTCACTTAGCAAAGAACAATCTTGATTGAGGGGCTATCTGAATGAGGTAGTTAAGGAGCAGTTATTGGAGGGACATAGGCGGGAAAAGAACCTGAATTTATGCCATTGAATTGGTGTAGTTCAGAAGCAATCATATCGGTATAAAGGGTGGGGAAAGAAAATCCCCTATTCTGCATGAACAAGTGATAACCAGCCCCATGAAAAGAAGTTGTTCCTTATGTCTATCATTGAGTTAAACAAGTGTGCACAGGTGCGAGTGTCTCCTATATTTCTTTATGAGGGAGAGGGGAGCCCGAATCCAGATCTTCAGAAAAGAACGGAGATAACGGAGAATCTATTTTCTTAATAACTATCTCCTCTAGCACAAACAGTCCCTTTCGGGTGGGAGAGAGGAGAGTCCGAATCCAGACCTGCCGGGCCACAACCCGGACCTATTCCTTACACTCTTTTCACAACACACTGAATCCAGACCTTGAGGCTAGGATTGGCTTCCTAATTCTTCTTCTTTTTTGGGGTGGGGATAAGGTGGGGAAGAGATCCTAATTCCCGCTACCTAATTCCCGACCTAATCCCCGCTATTGGGGTAGGAAAGTTCTGAAGCAGTTACGAAGGGGAAAGACCTATCGGCCACCACCTAGAGTAGGCGGTCATACATTATGGAAGCAGGAACACACCGAATCTCGACCTCATAACCTGGATCCCGACCTTATATCGACCCTATCCCGGCCTCATAACCCGGATCTTGCTTCAGAATTCGAATCTTGCCTCACAACTCGAATCCCGACCTTTGGACTGCGGGTTGTTCCTGATGTCTATCATTTCAATAAGTGGGCACAAGACCGTAGGTGTACATCCATACCTTATCTACTTACCTTAAGAAGGGAGCAGCCCGAATGAGGAGAAAACCATAGGTGCCTTTGCTTCCTAACTTGATGAGGGGGGAAGGAGCGTGTAGCACTTTCCCGCACCGGGGAAGGAGCTCGAACTATTATAGATGAGGGGACTCGAACTATTACCTATCATCGGGGGAGATCGGAGAAGATCATCCTGCCACACCCCGAATCCCAACCTATCATATCATTAGGTGAGAGGCACATATAATCCTGTCACACCCCGAATCCCGCCCTTTGGGGGAGCTCGGAGAAGGGTCCTCACTATCGGGTAAGAGTAAGAGATAGGGTTGCCTACGGTCTCTTATCAGCTCTTATTATTCATGATCACAGGTAGGGAAAGAAGCGGAAGTGAGGGAATGATTTCCCGAACCGAGCTGAGGCAGTGCCGAGGGGGGGATTCTTTTTAGCCTAGCGAGCCCCCCGATACCCAGTGGTTAGTCTTTCCTATCTTTCTGAGTGGGAGAGAGAGCAACTTTCCCTACTGTGACAAAAGAAAACAGGTCCTCCATAAACCAATGCAAAATAGGAGAATGGTACTGTAGAAGAAACTCAAGCAATAGCAGCGAGAGGCGGCCATAGCCCAAGGTCTTCAAACCAAACCTGAAATGGAATATACACCATGTTCATACATGAGTTGAAGTCGAACATGGGAGAAACCGTCTAGTCACCGGTCATTGATGGATACCGTTGCCAGACACGAGGTGACCCACCAATAATGAGAATGGGTACCAAGTGACTTAGTACATTCTAACCAATGTGAATAGATGTGCTGATGTCGAACACTTGTATAAGAAATCGATTAGGAGTCACTGATGACAACCCACTGTCGAGTGCGAGGGAACCCTCCACTGATGACTGCGAGCCCCAAGGTACAGTAGGTAAGACCAGACCTTTCAGTTCCAAATTGATACAGAGACCGAGTTTCAGTTCGATCCGTTCGACGCAGTTGCATTTGTCCGAGTCACAGTAAAGGCACCAGTAGTTGCGTTTTATCGAGTCTCACCAGCCGCCATCCCATCCCATAGCACCAGAGACCGGAGCAACGGGAAAGGCAGGAACATAGAAAGGTCCAGGCACAGTGCTAATCTAATATCTTACAATTCGAGATCTATTTCTCTATTAGGTAAATAAGTTGTGGCAGATCTAGTTCCAAATCAAGTTGATGGTGCTAGTTAGACAGTTTACCACCCAGCATATAAATGAACTAACATCTTGCTGCTGCCGGCATCATATGGAAATGCTCTTCTTAAGAATTGTTCAAGACTGCGGGATGGCACAGAAAAAGAGCGAAACGGAACGCATACTAATGTAGGAACACCGCCTTTAGGTAATAATAAGTTGATTAGGAACAGATCCAAATGCCAGAACTGCACTTCTAGGAGCATCATAGGATGTATGAACATCTTAATAAGTAGGAAAATGACCGACCGCTTGCTACTAAATGCTCTGATCTTTATTCCTCTGCTCATCAATTCATATGTAACAGTGCTTCAGAATACATCAGAGATTTCAAGAGATTGAGCTGCTACATGAGTCTAAATACTGTCTCCTAGCGCTATAAACTGGATACCCAGTTGTTTAGCCGAGGAGGAACGAAGCAAACCTTTAGTGCCATTTCGAGGAGCTGTAAGAATCTCGGGATTTCGCCTTTGACTCGGCCTAATAAGAGGAGTTGTTCGCCCCCAAGGGTGCGGGTAAGGTTGCATCCGAGCCACTTAAGCACCTCGAACCTCTCCGGCCCGATCTCTGCTACGGAATAGGGAGATGGTGCTCCTAACGCCTTAACATAGTCACGGAGCCGATTAAGCCGACTACTAACTGGGTTAGGTTCGGGTGACGGGGCATTCCCTAGAGAAATGGTCTGGTCTTCATCTTCCAGTGTAGTTGGTGCTTGAACTACAGAAGCTTCCAGGAATCCTGCGGAACGTGGGGGTTCTTCAATAGCCCTTTCTGGGGGGGTTTCTTTCCTTCTCAAAGCCCGGCTGATTCTCATTTTGGCTAAGTGGAACCCCACCTTTTTGCTTGTGGCATAACGCCGAGCTTCGTACTCCTCGGGTGACATCCCCCATATGCAGATATCTGCATCGGGATATACATCCGGGTCGGGAAACATGGAACAAACCTTTCCCCAGCCCTTTACTTTCATAAAGTGAAGTTTTCCCGCTACGACCAAAGACCTAAACTCCTTTAAGAGCAGTATCTTTAGATCCTGAAAGGTGTATACCGGATTTTTTAGACCGATTATGTAGGTCAAGAGGGCCGGGCAATCTGGGATACTGACTTTTGGATCCTTGGATTCCGAAACTATGATGCTTTCAACCCCCCAATAGAATTTTTGGATCATATCGACCAGGCCCTGCGGGGAGATGTATGTCCGCATGGGTGCAATTATGACAAGGTACAACGGTTTACATATTGAGGCGCCGCGGCGGGTAGTGGGCATATGACTTTTAATATATGATTATAGCAACTGAACTGAACGGATGAATGGCCCTGCTTTTCTTGGCAGGGCAATAACTGAATAAGCTTTAAGTTGGACCTCCCAGCAGCCGCCCGCATTTCTCTGACCCCACCTAATTTGAAGGTGGGCGAATCTGTCAATTCATAAATAGATTTGATGCATTCGTCATATAAATCAGATGGTTGCCTCTCTCACTCTGATGCTTGGTCATACCACTCTGATTTGATAACGGAGATCCCTATTATATATGTCATTTCAGATCATGAAAGAGAAAGCTTCCGAGCTGAGCTGGGGACCTCAGACATTCGCTACCTAGCTAAAAAAATAGCCTAATAAGGGTGGCTCCAAGGACACTGAGGAACAGCCTTTTTTCTCTGAACCGGCTGGATCCACTCCCGATGATGCGCTTGTTAGGGCTCCGCCGCTCCATGATGCGCTGGTTAGGCTGCGCTGGTAAAGATGCGCTGGTTAGGATGCGCTTTCTCTCTCTGAACCGA
>Ga0181464_1001895_pt1 | contig 10510 bp, 4 predicted proteins | sample InSIn2gowninarea_FD_119074 | JGI IMG/M metagenome (GOLD analysis project Ga0181464, IMG submission 119074) | Clean room microbial communities from NASA Spacecraft Assembly Facility at Jet Propulsion Laboratory, Pasadena, California, USA -... ...
AACGATACTCACCCTTTTGAAATCCAAGGACTATATTTATCCATTGGTGATCTTTGAAAATCAACAAAATTATCCAAGTCTAGCTATACCTCGCTTTTACATATAGCTACGAAAATGTCCTGGGGCATATAAATATCTTTTGATCTCAATAGAGATAGTGTACACTTGGTAACATAAAAGAATCCTCGATATTATATTTAGGGTTCCCTTTTTTATAATTAGCCGAGGTGGATATGGACATTAAAAACACACACCAATCCTGAAAAATGAGAGATATAAAGTGATTATATATGGATAATAAAGGATATTTAGGAAAAAAAGGGCGTTTTAACCAGCAAAAGGGATGTCAAATAGACAACCCATCAAATTATTGAGTAAGTTATGCAACTAAGCTATGAAACTATCTTTCATTCAATTTCATTCTTATTTCTTCTTATTTCTTGATAATGGTAAACATTCTAGTTTGTTGATAATTATGTTTGAATTTTTTTTGAGTTTTTGACAAGGAAAATTTTAGGGGATAATATTTGCAAGTGTGTTAACACTTCATGTTTTTGTCAAAAATTAGATTCCTAAATTTCCATTTACTTCTAAAAATAATTCGCCCAAATTTTATAGTGTACAATTATTTTACCTTAAAATTCACCAAAATTTTACAAATACCATACAAAATTATTAGAAATTAGAATACTTTTACAAAACTATCGCCAAGTAGTTTACATTTTACATATTAAGGACTTATAAGATTCGCCAAAAATTCTAGATTTTAAAATAAATTTCCATCGTTAAAATTTTCCATAATTTTGAAATAATGAATAACTTTGCTGAGGAAAAATATTCTAAAATGTTTACTTCAATATTGAATATCGAATAATATAATGTCACATTGAAAGAGTATAGTTTTCTTCGATAATATATTATATTATAACCATACGAGATAGAACATTGTAAAACGGTGAGGTTAACTTAAATATTATGTCATAGTTTACCATTAATATTTTTAGATACAAAAGATGTCATATTATGTTAGAATGTGGCATTTCAGAAGAAATAATTTAAGAGGCTAAATCAAATATAATGCCGCATTGTAACATTTTCAAATAATAAAACAATTAACTTTAACGTATTGTCACATATTACACTCGAATAGTAATATATAAAATGTGTTTGAGGATGACAATTTGGTTACATTTAATGTTATCATATATTGATACATTTAAATAGAAATAAGACTCTATATCTCATTGCAACATTTATATTGGTGGAGCTAACTCAAATTGCTACGTTTCTCAAGTATTTGTTGCATTATGATGTTACCAAGGATTAGGTCACATTTTGGCATTTGTCATTAAGTAGGGTTGTGATGCTAACCAAATGATATATAGTATTGTGATGTTTAATATGGTTAACTTATGTTGTATTATTACACTTTAAATTATAAATTATATGTATTTTTGCTATGTTCATTAATGATTATGTTAAATTACACTATTATGTTGGATTGTGAAGTTTGTCATTTCTAATATCACACTTTTATGTTAATCTCATTTGGCTTACATTGAATTTCTAAGTTGTTTAATCGATATTTTTCATTGGAAAGTTCCTAAAGGGTTATAATATACGGTAATGTTCCTCAATGGTCGCATATAATTCCTAACTAGCACTCAATGAAAGTATTCAATGTCCTAATATTATATCTTAGTCGGTTGTCTTCAATATTATGTCACATTGCAACATGAAAATGTTAATAACATGTTTGGTTTCAATGACATATGGTGTTACAACATTAAGGGAAGTAATTTTGATGGTTGAACTTAATATTATGCAACATGTGATCATTTAAAGTATTAATATGGCTGAATTCAATGATATGTCAAATTGTCACATTTTAAGAGTAATAATATAAAAGATTATGTTCAACGTTGTCTCTAAGGTTACGCCATATTCAGATATTTGAACATTTATAACTCAAGAGGTCGTGTCACGTTGCAAAGCTTATCTTGGTTCAATTATTTTTTCGAGATTACTCAATGATTATGTTAGATTATGGCTTTAATATTGGTTGATTTATATTGATTTTTTTTTGTTCCGTAATGTTTATTTCATGTCACCTTCTGATGTACATCAATAGTTATGTGAAATCCTAATGTTCCTCAAGCTTTATGTTGGATTTTCATCTTCCCCAATGGTTATGATTTATATTGATTTTTTTTGTTCCGTAATGTTTATTTCATGTCACCTTCTGATGTACATCAATAGTTATGTGAAATCCTAATGTTCCTCAAGCTTCATGTTGGATTTTCATCTTCCCCAATGGTTATGTTTCATTGTGATGCCCATGTTGGTCAACCTTTGTTGAATTTCTAGATTCATCAATGATTATGTGGAATCATGATGTTTCTCACAGATTATTTCACGTTGAGATATTCCTTAAGGGTTTTATTAGATTGCAGCATTGCTCAATCATGACACACATTCAAACAATTGATTCTTAGTAAAACTACGAGATGTAACTATATTCTATTATATTTTATTAAAACTTAACATTTCAAATAGAAATAATTTAAGTCACAAGCTTCGAAATTATTTCATAACAAACAATTGAATCTTAGTAAAAGTACAAGATGTAACTATATTCTATTACATGGTGAAATGAAGAGGTTGAATTTAACATATGACACATTGCAACATTCAGAGGTTAATAATATGGTTAGCTTGAATGTTTTATTAAAACTTAACATTTCAAATAGAAATAATTTAAGTTACGAGCTTCCAAATTATGTTATGTTATGATACTCGTAAGTAATATTATGGTTTACTGGAATGCTTTTTCACATTATGACATTTGATGACTAATCAATATAAAATATTTATTAGTTTTATGGAAAGTTGGCATTGTTGTCAAATCTTCATAGTGAATTTCTATTATGGCATGGTGGCAAGTGGTATATTGATTACCTTGGGTTATGGGACATTTCGTTACTAGATTATAGAAGTACAAGACTTTGATATTCATATAGTAGACTCACAAGACTTGCTATTGGAATAAGATGCTCCAGTAATTATTCTATATGTCAGAAGGAGATCTCTCTGAACTTGATTCTCATGTAATATCATGGACCAAACCAATCAAATTTCCCACATATTCACTAAGAAGGTTCACACACTGGATTGATGATTATGCTACAAATTATTTCAGGTTTGTTCAGTGGTGTTGCAGTTATGGAGATGATTGATGGAGAGTGGAGGACTTGTTGGCACTCTTGTGAACATTGTTTGTTGGACTTTTAGGTCAATTTGGCAGTGACATTTGGAAGACATGTTTGATCAATTTTTATACGCATCAGAGGAAAGTCAAAGGTTTGGAGGCTTCTAGGTATGCTGGAGGATGTGATCCAACTAGTGGTAGAGGTCCTGAGCTGAAGGATTGATGTTTTTCCTCATCCTTAGCCACAGTAGCATGGAGCCAAGCCTATGGGGGTGAATGAAAGGCTATAGTCCCTGGAAGATAGCCCTATGGAAGCGATTGTAGGTTCTTGTCAAGTTTGGCCTACGATATGGGTGTGACTAAAGGATTTCACAAGATTTTCTCTGTGTTCTTCGCATTGATTGGAAGAAAATTTCCAAGGAAATTCCTAGAGGCTTCCATAATTAGTTGAAAAATTCATAAATGATTTGAAATGGTCCTCCAATGATGTGAATACATTTAGTGCACAAGTTGTGGTCTTAGTGGATTGATTTCGTCCAATTGTTGCACACTTGATTCTATCCCAAGCTCAATTTCACCTTTCATGTTTTATATTTTATATATTGGACTTTAGTGGCTGCATATGGAGGTAGCAAGAGTGTAAGAGAAGGATGCATATAGTGTTTATGTTTCATGCCTATTGAAAGATGATAGATTCTTCAGTGAGTGAGCGTTAATGGAATAAAAAGAAGAAAATTTGAAGCATACTGCAGAATAGATCATAATTGAAGATGATAGAGAAGATATTGATTGGAGAGCATTAGTATGTTCTTGGATAGTGTTTTTGTTGGTGACTCTCACATATATTTTTTCAGGAGATACTGATGCATTTGGCACATAGCCATAGCGTCTTATGATTTTATTTGTAATATGCAACATTATATATTTGTGAGGGTTTGATAGTATTTAGATTTGGTATTCAAATGCATAGTTGTGGCCACTATTTTGCTAGTTTTGAGAGCTTTTTCTTGAGGTATTTATATTTCTTTTGATGATGATCACTTGTTACTGAGAGCATGCTTGCATATTTGAATTATTATTGACTAGAGAGACTTGGATCTAGTTTTAAAATATACTAAAGGAGTTCTGCATAGTGGAGAGAAGCACTGAATTCATGAGAGATGAGAAGTGATATCGAAGCTTTAGAGAAAGGAACAATTTCTCTATCAAATGGTAGTTGGATAGTCCATTTGGAGTTGGGTGAGGATCAATTGATCATGGTGTCTTTCAATGGATGGTAGTGCATAGATATGTGTGAGAATGAAGTCTTTTGATTTGATTAGTAGAATCAAGTCTCCTAGCAAATAGGTGTTGGCATATTGCATATGAGGTCAATTTTCCATGACAATGGGAATCAAATAGCTATGTAAAAGGCAATTTCTTGACATAATAGAAACTTAAAGCAGAGCGACAACAACAGGGGTGGCTTTTCTCCCTGAAGGGTTTCCACTAGAAATCTTGTGTGTTATGTGTCATGATGTGATTATGTGCATTGTTTATTTTTTATATTGTTGCTTATGGTTTTCAATTATTCTTATGTGATGATCATGTTTAATGAGTTACTTCTATTATGTATGTGATTCAAGTGAAGTTAATAAAAGGAAAAAATTGTATATAGATCACATTATTGATTCACCACCTCTCTCAGTAGTGCTCAAAGGTTTCCCACATTATGTATCAGAGCGGGGCTCTTGGTTGCATCTTGATCGCTAAAGAGTAGATGTAGGGTTTGTGGGTGGAATTTTTTTTTGAATGGTTGTCCTCATTGTACAAATTACAAGATATGCCACAAAAATGTAAAATCTCAAGTATTATATTGTGAATCTAAAATTTGGAGAGGTGTATGTGAATGTTGTGGCGAGGATCCAATTGCATATGAAGTTTTGCAACAAGATGCATAAGAAAGATGCATAATCTACAAGAATCTGCATGATGATGATTTGAAGAGTCTAGTAGGTTTGAAATATGCCAAAAAAAATGTGGGATAGGCTAGAATCCATGTTTAGAGATGGTACCGGTAGAAATAGGGAAAATGAGAAGAAGAGAAAGAAAAATAAGAACAATAACAAGAGCATTGAAAAACAAGAAGCTCAACCACAAGAGTCTCATTCTTCTAGTGCACATGATTCAATAGATGATGAGAGGAGATCAGAAAACCGTGAATCCAAAGGTATAAACATTAATGATTTTCTTTCGATTTATAAATTTGATGATTTATATTTATATCATGTTGAAGCATATAATGAATATGAGAGTGTTAATAAGGGTCTTAGACCTTAGATTTCTAGACTAAAAGTTGAATGCAAGGATCAAGAAAAATTGTTTCATATTTCTGATGATAGGGAGCCAAGCTCAATGAAGAGATTGTCACCTTAAAGATTAAGTTGGTGGAATTTGAAATAGTTGAAGATGGCATGAGGAAGAAATACCAAGAAAAGGTAGAATATGTTGAGAAATTAGAAGTGTAAGTGACTTCCTTAAGAAAGCAGTGAAAGATGGAGAAGAGTACGCTAGACTTGGATAATTTTGTTGATTTTCAAAGATCACCAATGGATAAATATAGTCCTTGGATTTCAAAAGGGTGAGTATCGTTTGCATGCAGGTAAAAAAAATCAAAGAAGAACCAAAGAAACGTGTAGAAAATAATACTAGCAGCAAAAGTAAGATTTAAGGAAACAAGAAGTAGGTCCATCAACGGAAAGGAAAGTAGAAATAGCAACAAGTCACGTAGAAAAACCAACAACAGAGAAGAAAATCTTGAGCACCTACATTCATAAGACCTTTTTCTCCTAGAGATGATCATGACATATTTGTAAAGTTTCAAAGGAATTAAAGTCCTTTTATTCCTTTTCTGCATAATGTAGAATGTACACCTATCACAAGTTTGGACATATTGTAGCAAATTGTTGGAGCAGAACATTTAGACCACATCAGTAGAGGTTCCAACAATATTAGTAGCCAAGGAGAATGGCTAATAGGTGTGCTTATGTTTTTTATGGTTATTGTAACTCATGTCACCTATTTTTCCATAAGGAAATAGATTGCAGGTATAACCATTGTAGGAGAGGCACATTTCATGCAAGGTTTAGATCTCACATGAGCATAAGAAGATTTGATCCTCTTGGACATGTGGAGTGTTATATATGCCATAAATTTGGCCATGTGGCAAGAGATAGTTTATTTCCCCATTAATCAAGGAAAAACCATCAAAAGAAGCAAAAACAAATAGGACATACAAAGAATCAACTGAAGCAAGAGAAGAAGAAAGTGAAGGAAGAAAATAAGCCAGTCAAGGAAGACAAGGTGCATCCGAAGACCGTATGGAGGAATAAGGAGAAACAACTATTCAACTAATGAAGAGAATTCCCTCATGTAGTCCATGACTATTCATGCATATTTATAGAGGACTACAAAATTCATAAGAGGTGCATAACCTCGAGGGTAGCGTATTTTTAGTTGTCGCAACAACATATAATGAGCTCATTTGAGACTCATGCACATTCATATCCACAAGAGCAACTTGTCTATTGAGGTATATTGAGCTCAAGGGGAGTTATTCATGGTATGGATTTACATGTGATATTCAACATTTTCCTCATCACTTTTCACTCAATTATTTGTGAGATATATATATGTTATTTCATGAGTTAAAAAAGAGCACATCTTTCAGCCATGTATATGCTTTTGGTTTCCACTAACAATTGGTTGAAAATATGTGCAACCATGGATAGATTGTGATCATTACCACAACCATGTATTGAGATGAAATGAGACATTGAAAAACAATGTATGAGTTGTTATATGATGATAACTATAGCCATGTACTTGATATTGTACCATGATTATTAGTCTTTAGTATGATCAGTCATCATGGTGATAGGCTAGTTAGGGAGGAATATCATGAGTCTATTTTGCAACCACATGTATGGCTAATGATGATGTAATAAGCATGACGTATCATGTTTTTTAGTCATTGGTACATAGGAGATGATTGTAGTGACCAATCCAGGGGTCTAGATTAGACTAAATTTAATGTCAACCAAGATAGGTAAACTTAGAGGCACATGTCTAAAGTTTATAGACCTAAAAGGATCTCATCTATCTAAATAAGTGTCTATTGTGACAAGCTACAACACTCTTTTACAAGAGATTGAGATATGTTTCCTTTCACAATTCAAACACCTATATCACCTAATTTAATCAACTGTTTTAAGAAAACAAGGTGTTACTAGTCTGAGTTTTCAATCCTCTTACAAGGATATCATTCACAAAAACTCTATCCTAGATAACACACTAAGCATACTAAAAATCAAATTCACGAAAACAAAGTCCATAGAAATATCTTGAAATTCAACGTTCAATTAAACCTTTTACAAAGTCTGATTCAATAATTTTGCAATTGAATTTGCAAGCTACCACTATGAATCGTTCAATAACAATCGTAAGAACTTCTAGTTGAATTGGTAAACTCACAGGCGATGAAATGAAATAAAACACTATTCAGATCTGAAGACTAGATTTTATGAAACAGAAATGAGAGTATACCAATCTTCACGTAGGGCTTGTCCACACGTTGATGGCACACTTAGAAAAACTTCAGATGATAAAAAGACGTTAACACATAAATACCATAATTGATTAAGCGATGTCTGTGATTAAGTTCTGAGAATAGATTACATGCAAAATAGAGTTCTGGAATGCATAGTCTTAAGTCTGCTCTTGTCTAACCCCTTCTTCACTAGCATTCCTCCTAGTTATTACAATTTTCATCCAAACGTACATGCATTATCGCTTCAGATGTTTCTGATTTTACAATAAAAAAAGTTAGGTTCATTTTTTTTCTAATCCTAACTGATTTCTAAAAGAAAACGAAATTAGTTTAGGTAACTTCAGATTTTTTGTTGCTTTTACAACCAAAAAGGTTGGATTTGACCAGCATTGACCATGTATTTGGGAGCTCCAAGTTTAATGCTAAATAGATTTTCCACCATGTATGTACATCCTAGATCACATCCTTATCCTCTATTCCAATTTGCCTGCCATGCCACGTGTCACAACATAAACCAATTACAAGAAGTCATGACATCCCATAATTTTGTTGAAAATTTCCAATTTTTAACATAAAAATCCACAAATTAAATTTAATGTAAAATAACAATTATAATGCTTCATTAATCAATCTCAATTGACTATGAGGAGTTTATGGGAGAAAATGATAGATAAATGATGGATTTTTAGAAGAAAAGAATGGCAATAAAATAGTACCAACATCTCCCCCAAGCTCAATGATTTAGCATGTCCTCATGCTAATCCTGATGTGCTCCCTTTATATTTTGTTCCTGCTTGTGCCTTTGCCGCTTGTAGCAAGACATCAATACTCTTCTAAACTTGGGCATTCTTCTGAACTTGGAACTCATGTTTCAGATTCTTATATTTTTCTTTGAGAGCTTTTTTCTAAGTGTACCATTTTGTCGCCCATTTGCACGTTTCAGTTTGATCAGTCTTAAGTTCTTTGATTTACTTCGTTATTTTCTCATTTTTCTGCTGAATCTTCTTGCTCTGAGCTCTCAGCATTTCATTTTCCTTCTTTATGACCTTCTCCAACATGTTTTCTTCCATCAATTCCTCTTTTAGCTCTTCAATTTGTTTCTCTAACCTTCTCTGTTTCTTGTTTGTAGGTACTGGCTCTTTCCTTTCTTCCTTGTTACTCTCGATTTCCATTTCTGCTTCTTGTTCTGGTTGTGAATTAGTATTTCTTTCAATGTCCATTGGTGCATCTGCATTTGGCTCTGGTTGATCATCTTGTGTTTGATTCCTTTTAATTCTCCTTGATCTTCGCTTATAAGTAGTGAAGATTTTATCCTTTTCAATTTTCTTGGAAGTTTCTTGCCTCATCCTTCTTGTCCTTACACTACTGTTGGGTTGAGGAACATTGCTTGACTTACGCTAAGGGATTTCTTCATCAATATCAATCATAAACTCTATGCATTCTTGCTGTTGTTCCTGTTCTTCTTCTTTAATTTGATTGGAAATTAAAAATTCTTTCCAAGTTTTTCCTCTCCTCTACAACTCAAATTCAATTAGAATTTTGATCAAACAAAAATGATACAAACTCTTATCTTCATTACCTTTTCATTTTTGAATGGTCTTCGACATTTTAGTCAAACTCTGTAAGAGGAAGTAGGGCAAACTGATAGTGCATTAACGTTTTAAGTGCAACAGAAGTTTTATGTGATATAGGTAAACTATACTATAACGTCCTTCACATGTAACAAATTTCTGAATAATGTATACCATTTCGTCCCACGGGTGAATTAGCCAACTTTTGGGAACACAATTTTTCCAATTGACAGAGGAAACCCTTGACCTAGACATAAATTGAGTCCATGATTTTTCCTTAAATTGTTTGGTTTTGAAATACTTTTCCCCTTCTAGACTGATTCCCAATGTTTGTGCTATGGTATCCTCTGAAATTCGAAAAAAGAAGCTTCCTATTAAAGCTTTCTCTCCATTGAAGGAAAATGCAAATTGCTTTGTAACTTCTTCATTGTTTCCATTGAATTTCTCTAGAAAAGATAAGCAGTGTTTTTCCCTTAAAATCGTGACATAGTCTTCATGATACTGTGAGCTATCAAATTTTTCGAGCTCTGCTCTATTGGTCATTTTGTTGAAAATCTCTATTCTAACCCCTTTTTTATGCTCAAAAATTCAATCAAGGCTTTCAATTTGTTACCTCTTTTCCTGCGTTCCATTGAGCTGACCTGGTAACATCCTTGATTCTCTGAGTTTACTTCTTCAATTGCTTAAGCGAGTGACCTGGTTAACGTCCTCAATTTATGGGTGGAAGTAAAAACTTGAGGTAAGCCTGTCTACTATTCTCTCCCTTTGTAGCACCTACTATCTCATCCCTCTTTAAGAAACTCAGAGTCTGAACACTAACACGGTAATGCACTTTATGAACTCAGAGTTTTATAAAATGAGAACTCAACAACCGACCTTCATCCAATTGCTATGATGACAATGTAGAATTGGAAGGCACATTCACTGTTGGAAATAATACTGAGAGGGGGGGTGAATCAGTATTATTTAGATCTTTTAACAAATCTTCCTTATTTACACTTTGAATTATTTTTGCGTATCAGTACCATAAAATAATGAGCATGAACAAGAAAAACAGATAGTCACACCAAAGAACACCAGATATAAGGTGGAAACCCAATGTGGGTGAAAACCACCTGCTGCAATATGTCTCTATCTTCTTTC